>OHDQ01000508.1_pt1 | contig 15272 bp, 8 predicted proteins | sample 1606421 | NCBI WGS metagenome assembly OHDQ01 (sample SAMEA3879589, study PRJEB24766) | human gut metagenome | biome: human-associated habitat; feature: feces | place: USA | collected 1985/1987
AAGATGGATTCCATATTTTTACCACTGTAAAATCCTGGATCTGCTCCCCTCTGAGCTTCAGCCAGAAATTCTTTTTATTTTCTCCTGCTTCTATGGCATTATCCAGAAGATTTGCAAAAATTGTTGTCACATCCATGTCCGTCAGAAAATCCAGTCGGATACCGCCCATATTGCATTCTGCCTGTCCCGGTTCCAGCTTTTTTAATTTGTCATTCAGGATCATGTTCAGCATTCTGTTGTCTGAATAAAATTTCAGTCCCAGAGAATTCAGCATTCCATGAACATCTTCAAAATAATCGGTATTATCAGTCTTTGCCGACTGCTCCAGCATATTCAGATGATTCCTGATATCATGAATGATTCTTCTGGATCGGTTATAATTATTTTCCATATCCTCATAATACTGATGCGTCAGTTCATTCTGCTGTTTCATCAATTCTACCTTGTGCTTCAGCTCTCTGTTTTCTGCCAGATCATACCACACATAAAGACAATAAATATTGATAGCCAGCAAAAGGAGCATGCAGAGAATAACTCCCCAAAATCCATTTTCCAGAAAAAAACTTTCCCCGGAAACACAGTACAAATATACAAGAATCATACTAAACAAAGGTACCAGGATCATTCCTCTGATATGCAGTTCCGTCTGATCTTTTACCATACGTTTCCGAACAATCCGCCTCATAAGATAAGTCACGGAAAACAGACATATCATTTTTGCCAGTACAAGCGTATAATAGGAGAGCATCTCCTGATAAAAACCAAATTTTTTACTGATATATACGGTAAAATAAATACCGATTACCTGAGCTCCGTAATTTGCCATTCCATAAATCAGAGAATACAGGATCCAGGTTCTGCTCCTGTGATAAAAAAGCCAGCAGACGGCAATGTAGTATGCTGTAAGCACAGACATTGTAATGATGTCATTCCACCATAATGCCGGAAGCAAAAAGGTAAGTATCATAAAAATTCCCCAGATACAGTATCTTACCCATGGCTTCGACTCTTCCTCTCTTGGCATGGAATACAGAAACCAGATGAAGCTTCCTGTATGGATAAGCAGTTCAACGATCTGAAAAAAGCAATATAATACATAATCCATTTCGCTCATCCTCCCCGGCGCTCCAGCCGCGCCGACAGCCAGGCTGTCAGCTCCTGTTTCCATATTTTCTGTTTTTTCTGGGAAAGAGGAACGTTTTTCACATGAAGCATATTCACGGAAAAGCTCTGATGCGGCATGGAAAATCCAAAATTCTCCATCCGTTTTGCCACATTTCCAATGCGCTCCACCATATAATATTCTTCTTTATCTGTCACAATCCGTATCTTTCTGTTCTCATACTCAAAAAAATAAATAGACTCCACAGGAAGGCAGATGATCCCCTCAGCCGTATGAAAATCAAGAATCACTGTTTTATCAGAACTCTGCGTGTACCGAAAAATTTCTTCCAGTACATCTGTAATTTCTTTTTTGTTTACAGGTTTCAAAAGATACTGAAATGCATGAACTCCAAAGGCCCCTGCCACATAATCTCTGTAGGCCGTCACATACACAATTTTTACATCCCTGTCTATAAGACGGATAGACTTTCCTGTATCAATACCATTCATTCCCTGCATATCAATATCAAGAAAAACCGCGTCATAAGACAGATAATTTTCCAACAAATCCTCTCCGGAAGAAAACACCTTTATCTCTATTTCTGAATTCCATTCCAGAATAAGATCTCTAATTTCATCCCGGACATTTTTTTCATCATCACAAACTGCAATTCTGTACATTTCAGTCACTCTCTCCTGTTGTTTTTACTATAATCATTATACCTGAAATTGTAAACACGGTATACACAAGAGACAAAAATTATGTACTAAATGACAAAATTTCAGTAAAACAAAAGACTGCTGTACGCCCTGGCCAACGGGATTTTTCTCCCATCTGACACAGTTCCTACAACAGCCTTTTTATGACTTTTTACATTCTCAGTTTCTTATGAAATTCCCTGACCGTACTTTTTTTCTGAAAGATAAACAGTCCCGCCAGAACCAGAAAGCTGATACCGGCACAAATTACCGAAGGATACGGAAAACGGACCAGTCCGATCCACACCAAAATTATAGGAATACATCCTGCAATACCTGCCTGGATCAGATAAAACAGGTACTCTTCCTTTTCCAGATGATTCACCTTAACGATCACCGGCATGGATCCCAGAACCGCCATAGCCCCGAAAGGAAGCACAAAATCAACCGACCAGCCTCTCCAGCCGGTGAAATTATCCCACAAAACAGCGATCACCGTAATCAGGATCAGCTGCCACATTTCATTCTTCAAAATGTTTCTCCGTTTGGTATATCCCACGGAAACAACAAGCCAGGCACAGAAGCTTCCCGCTGCTGCAAACCAGAACCAGTTCAGCGTATCCCAGATCATATAATTGACCATTCCACAGATTACCGCCACTGCAAGACAAAGGAAAGAAAAAATCTGATAGGCTTTTTTTCCCTCCTGCTTCTGTTCCTCCTGACACCCCGGAAAATCATTTCTTTCTTCTTTAAAAGATATCTTATCTTCCCTCAGATATCTGAGGAAATTTCTCTGGATACTTTCTCCCGGAATCTTTGAAGTAAAGCCCAGAAGAAGCTCGTCTCCATAGGAACAGGAACAGAGCTGCAAAGCCTCTGTACAGGTAAAAAATCCAAATCTTTGGATATAAGGTTCATATTCTTTTGGAAAGCGGACCACTCCGATATTGGAATATACTGTTGTAATCCTGCGGCTTCCCCAGGCAGCTCCCACCATCAGAAAATACTTTTTGACTTCAAGAGGAACCGCACGGATCAGAGGATTTTTTTCCAGACGCACATAGCCGTTCATATGCATGGCAATCTTTTCTTTTACCAGTTCTTCCTCAAACTGTTTTTTCACATCCTCCAGCACATCCTGAAAGGTTGTAGTTTCTGTAAACGTATATCCCACTTCGATCCAGCCAAAAAAGTTTGCCATGGACTCTGACGGAAAAAAATTCCTCAGATTTACAGGAACCATCAGGGTCACAGGACGCTTCTGCCTGTTTTTTGGAATCTCCTCATGAATGGAACATATAAATACCGCCGACAGATACGCAGTGATCGAGGCTCCATATTCCCGGGCTTTTGCCAAAATCTCCTTTACAGGTATGGATATCTCCAAAATCTCCATTTCTTCATGACTGAGCATAGCTCCTTTCAGAGGCACTGCCCGGGGATTTTTATCTTTATTTTTAGGTGTTTCCGAGGAATAATACTGAGAAAAACTGTCCTCCTCGTGATCCCGGAAAGTGGATTTTTCCTCTGTTTTTATATAGGGAAGTCCTGCCTCCGGATGCCGGAGAATCAGATAATTCTGTACCAGCTCCTGAAGAAAATTCCTTGCCCCTGTTCCATCTGTAAGTGCATGATAAACCTCAAAATTAATGCGGTTTTCATAATAGGAAACCTCAAAAAGAAGCGACTTTTTATCCGGGATATACAGTCTGCTGCAAGGAGGTTTTTTTTCCTCTTTTGCCACTGCCCGGATATCTCTTCTCTCCAGATAAAACCAAAAAAGCCCCTTTCTCAGAACCACCTGGAACAAGGGATATTTTTTCATTGTCCTGTCAAGTGCGTCCTGAAGGATCTGGGGGCTTATTTCTTCCGTCAGCTCACAGTACATCCGGAAGACTCTGGTATCATTTTTGTCTGTTGCCGGCGGAAATGCCAGCGCTGCATTATCCAGCTTTCTCCATTTTGAATATCCTGATTTCACGATCTGCCCGCCTTATTCACATTTGATGCTTCAAATATATCACAGACTCCGTGATCAGGCAAGGAAGGTTTTTCCTGTTTTTATTTCTGAAGCAGTCCATTCTCAGGCTGTCAGTCTTCCCTTTTTTCCAGAAATGCATTCATATGCCGAAAGCTTTCCTGCACATGGAAAAACCGAATCCCCAGGGCAAAATATCCATGAAGAGCATTGGGAATCCTGTGTACTTCCACATAGTTCCCTGCTTCTTTCAGACGTTTTCCATACTCTTCTCCCTCATCCCGCAAAGGGTCAAACTCTGCAGTAAGAATCAGGGTATCCGGCATATTGGACAGATTCTGCTCCATCAGCGGAGAAAAATACGGATTCTTCCGGTCTTCCTTGCTGTTTTCATAAAGAAGAAGATAATTTTCCATCCTCTCTGCCGTCAAAAGATAATCCGTTCCATTTTCATGAACAGACTTATAAGGAGACTCCTCTGTATAGCAGTTTCCCAGAGCCGGATAGATCAGAATCTGTCTTTTTGGCATAAACTCTCCTCTGTCTCTGGCAAGCAGACATACGGCTGCTGCCAGATTTCCTCCGGCACTGTCTCCCATAATAGTAATCTTATCCTGATCTTCTCTCAAAAGATCCATATAAAGTGTCCTGGCTGCCGCATAACAATCCTCCAGTCCGATAGGGAAACGATGCTCCGGAGCCAATCGATACTCCACGGAAATCACAATATGACCTGTGTCCTGAGCCATCCGGGAGCACACCCGGTCATAGTTTTCCACACTGTCTGTCACCCAGCCTCCGCCATGAAAAAACAGAAGAATAGGATAAGTCAAGCCCTGAGATGTCTCTGTTTTCATGGCTTCCTCATTTGGGAAATAAAGACGTACCGGAACTTCGTAATCTCCATTATATACCTTTGTATCTAATTTCTTTAAAAAAATCCTCATTGCATCAAGCTTTTTCAGATCTGCCAGCTTTCTGGCAGCCTCCACTTCCACATTACTGTAAGACAGCGCATGTAAAATTGCGCGCATTGTTTTTGAAATCAATATAAAATCCTTTCTGCTCTACACCTGTAAGCGGATAAAATAATTCTCTCTGTACCGTTCCAGAATATCATGAAAAAACAGATTTCTCAACCACTCTGTTTCAGCTTTTCTCCTGCCCGAAAAAATGATATACTGTTTCTTAAACAATAGCATAGGTATACACCAGCGCTGCTGTTTGTTTTTATCAAAAGCTAAAAGAAAGGAACCTTTGCCTTGAAAATTCAGAATCACAACGTTCAAACCGACAATCCGCTGGGCTCCGCTCCCGTAGGCGGACTCATTTTAAAATTCTCTGTTCCGGCAATTATAAGCATGCTGGTAAGCGCTCTTTATAATATTGTAGACCAGATCTTTATCGGCCAGGGAGTGGGAATGCTGGGAAACGCCGCTACAAATGTGGCATTTCCTGTAACTATTTTTTCTACTGCCATTGCTCTTCTTCTGGGGATCGGAGGCGCCTCCAGCTATAATCTGGAATCAGGCGCAGGACATGACGAAAAAGCCAGCTATATTGCAGGCGCCAGTCTTTCTATGCTTGGAATCAGCGGTATCCTGATCTCTGCGGCAGTTCTTCTGTTCCTTGATCCTCTCCTGCATCTTTTTGGCGGAACACCGGACGTTATGCCATATGCCATTGACTACACCGGAATCACTGCTGTAGGCATTCCTTTTTATATACTGACTACCGGCGGCTGCCATTTGATACGTGCCGACAGAAGTCCTGGTTTTTCTATGACCTGCATGCTGACAGGCGCTGTGATCAATACTGTACTTGACCCTCTTTTTATTTTTGGCTTCGGATGGGGCATCAAAGGCGGAGCCTGGGCCACAGTGATCGGTCAGGCAGTATCCGGTATTCTTGTAATTCTTTATTTTGCGCGCTTCCGCAAAATGAACTTGAACAAAAATATGTTCCTTCCCCATACAGAACATATAAAACTGATTGTTTCTCTTGGAGCAGCTTCCTTTTTTAATCAGATTGCTCTTGCTGTTGTACAGATTTTTATGAACAACATCCTGCGTTACTATGGCGCAGCCTCCGCATACGGAAGCGATATACCAATTGCCTGTGTAGGAATCATCTCAAAGGTAAATATGGTCTTCCTGTCAATCTGTATTGGTATATCACAGGGCAGCCAGCCTATCTGGGGATTTAACTATGGTGCGGGAAAATATGACCGGGTCAGAAAAACTTATCGTTATTCCGTAACTGCCTGTACCATTATCGCAACTGTATTTTTTCTCTGTTTTCAGTTTTTCCCTCACCAGATTGTAGGACTTTTCGGAACAGGAAGCGATCTGTACTTTCAGTTTGCAGAACGCTATCTTCGGATTTTTATGTTTCTGACCTTTGCCAACGGCATACAGCCCATGTCTGCAGGATTTTTTACCTCCATCGGAGAAGCAAAACTTGGAATTATCATGTCCCTTACCAGACAGCTTGTTTTTCTGCTTCCCCTGATCGTGATCCTGCCTCTCTTTATAGGAATCGACGGCGTCATGTATGCCGGTCCCATTGCCGATACAGCCGCCTTTATTCTGGCTATTGTCTTTGCCAAAAGAGAACTGGCTAAAATGAAACAGGCAGAGACCTGAATACAGAAATGCCCCGGAATATCTCCGGGGTATTTCTTTAGCTTATCTGCCATTTTACATGACTGCCGCTTTCATCCTTTGTGACGATCAGCTGATCTTCAATCTCCTGCTTCAGCTCGGTCACATGAGAAATAATTCCAATCAGCTTGCTTCCTCCCGCCAGTTCCTGAAGAACCTTTACCGCCTGTTCTCTGGAATGCTCATCAAGGGAACCGAAGCCTTCATCCACAAACATTACATCAAGATGTATCGCTGCAGAGCTCTCCTGGATCTGATCTGCCATTCCAAGTGCCAATGCCAGGGCTGCCATAAAGGATTCTCCTCCGGAAAGGGTACGGACTTCACGCTCTTTGCCGGTAACATTAGAATATACCATAAGATCCAGACCACGATTCTTGCCTTTCCCCGCATTCTCCTCGTCTACCATACGAAGTTCAAACTGTCCGGCAGACATATTCGCAAAGCGGCGATTGGCCGCATAAAGAATCTTCTCCAGGTAATATCTCTGCACATAGGTTTCAAGATCCATACGGTTTCCGGACATATTTCCAGACAACAGCTTATAAAGAGTTTCCAGCTTGGTATGCTTTTCAATAATCTTACCTCGCTTCTCCATCTGAGGGCTAAGAATATCATATGCCTCTTTATCAGCTTTATACTGTTCTTTATAAAGTTCCAGTTTCGTCTGAGTCTGAAGCCGTACTTTCTCAGCTTCCTCCATCTGGGACTTGGCAGCTTCCATATCCGGCTTGCTCCTGCCATCTATGGCTTTTCCAGCTGTTTCTGCAGTGGTCTGTGCGGCTAGTTTTTTTCGCTGCCAGCTGTCTGCTTCTTTTTGCAAAAGCTCCGCTGTTTCACGGGTATAGTTCTCTGCTATGTCCGCCCATTCTGCCTCTGTCATATTTTTCTCATTCATCAGAGTCTGATAAAAGGCCTGCCGCTCCTGGTAAAGCTTCTGGTGATCTGGAAGTTCCCCTTCAAATCGTTTAATCAAGCTGGTACAGTTAACCAGCTCTTCAGAAGACGCTTTTTCTTTCTTTTCAGCTTCCTTGGAAGCAGCTTCTGCAGCTTTCCATTTTCCTTTTGCCTGGTTAAACTCTGTCATAGCCGCCTCTTCTGATGGATATTCCCGGGAATCATTCAACTGCTTCAGAAGAGCTTCTGCACTCTTGGCTGACGCTGCTGCCGCAGTCAGCTTTTGTCCGCATTCCTCTACGGCAGTTTTTCCTGATTTCTTCCGCTCTTCTACCTGTCCCAGAGCATCCTGAAGATTACGCAATGTTTTCTGGGCTGTATTAAGTCTTGTACCCTCTTCCTGTAATAAAGTTTTCCAGGTTCCAAGAAGTGTCTGTATCTGCTTCAGCAAGGCATTCCAATTACACTCTTTATCCGCCATCTGATCCTGGGCTGCACCAGGGACTTCTGAATTTCTGCTCTCCTGGAAATTTTTTATATTGTCTCCCAAAGAATCAAATACTTCCAGCATTCCTGCTTCCGGGAACTGCTCATGATCATTTAAAATACGCGTGCACAGCTTCCTTCCTGTCTCTTCCAAAAGTCGTTCTTTTTCTGCAACTATATCCACAGCTGACCTTGCTTCACCGGCAGACTGTTCCTGTCGGTTTCGAAGCTCAGAAACTTCTTTTTCTGCCAGTTCCAATTGCTCACGGGTGAGATCTCTATGAAGGGTAGAAGCTATGCATGGATTCGGATGTTCTATTGCACCGCATACAGGACATGGTTTCCCTGGCTGAAGCTCGCGCGCCAGAAAACCAGCCTGCTCATCCAGAAAAATTCTCCGCATAGACTCATATTCCTGACTCTTTGCGTCATATCTGGTTCTATTCTTCTGGTATGTCTCTCGTGCTTTCTTCGCCAGTTTTTTCTGTGTTTCTACACCTTTAAGAAGATCTTCCGTTTCTTGTACTTCAATGCCAAGTACTTCCAGTTCCTGATTTTTCCCTTTCCAGACAGCAATTTTCTCATTAGTGTCGGTCAGCTTCTCTGACTGAGCCCTCCAGTCCGCTTCCTGCTTCTCCATTTTCTCCAGATCTTCTCTGGCTTTGCGGTCTGCGGCCTGCGCTGCGGTCAGATTTTGCTGGCTGGTCTTTACACTTTTTTCTGCTTCCTTAATCTGCTTAAGGAGCTTCACTTCTTTATTCACGCGCTCATAAATAGTGGTGTACGCCTTAAGCTCTTTCTCTGCCGTTTCTTTCACCGCCTTCGCTGTCTGAATGACAGATTGTGACTGTTCTTTTAATAAAGGAGCTCGTTCCTGCTGCTCCTTTAAGGCACTCTCACATGTCTGCATATTACGCAAGGCATCCTGACAGCGTGCGTATTCGCCTTTTATTTCGTATGCTTTCTTAATTTTCTCTGACAGAATGGTCTTTTCCCCTATTTGTGCTTCCACTTTCCCACATTCAGAAAGCTGAACCTCAGCGCTTTCCAGCTGCGCATATAAATTCGTCAGCTGAATGGAACTGTTGTAGATATCCCTTTTTTCGTCGCGGAGTTTTGATGCGGATTGTAATTCTTTCGAGGTAAAATTCACACTTTTCTCCAGTGTTCTGCATAACTCGCCCAGATGATCCATAAAGCAATCCATCACTACAATTTCCCCATTCAAAACCTGCTTTTTTAGCCCTTCTATTTCCTGCCACTGGTCATATTCCTGGGGAATTACCACATGAGCAGCTTCAGTCTGACATGCAGTTTTGATCTGGGCAATCTCTTTTTCCAGGGAACGCTTGCGATTCATCAGCTCGTCCACAATATTCTGGTATAATTCAGTGTTAAACAGCTTCCGGAAGATGACTTTCTTATCATCAGATTTTGCACGAAGAAGCTCCATAAATTCTCCCTGAGCGATCATGGCAACCTGCATAAACTGGCTTTTGGTAAGACCGAGGATCTCCCCCAGCTTGCTGTCAGCTTCCTTCTGTGGATATTCGGTACCATCTGGCATGATCAGGCTGACAGACCCCGGTACTTCACGACTTCCTGTATTTTTCCCCGCCCCTCTTGTCAGAAGCTTCAGATGTCTGGGAACACGGCGGACAGTATACAGCAGGCTATTTTCTCCTGTCCCTTCGGAAAAAACAAGCTCTACAAATGGTTCAACGTTCAACTCTGCATACTGGCTTTGCAGTACAACACCATCTTTCTTGTTTGTACTGGAGCTGGCTTCACCGTAAAGAGCAAATACAAGGGCATCAAATATAGTTGTTTTTCCTGCTCCGGTGTCTCCGGTCACAAGAAACAGATTCTGATTCGGCTCCTGAAAATCGATCTGTGTCAGTTTTCCGTAGGAACCAAACGCCTGCATGATAAGTTTCACAGGTCTCATTTCGCCACCTCCTGTACTGTATTGATAACCTCCTGAAGAATTTCCTGCTCTTCCGCATCTGCATTTCCGAGGAACTGGCAGCAAAGTTCAAATGGATTCAATTCACGCTCACTGTCTGCATGTCTGGTATAATCAACCTGCCGCACAGTCTCACGGCGTATCTCTAGAAGCCCTGGAAAAGCCAGACGCAGACGATCCTGCATATCAATTACGTCCAGATCCACCTTATCCGTAAGAATTACTGTCACATAATCTTTACAGCGCTGTGCCAGAACACTCTCTAAATCTCCCTTGATCACTTTTATCTGGCGCAGCGGTTCCAGTGGAATTACTTCTGTAGTGATTTCGCCCTTTTGTTTTATGTCAACCATTATAATTCCTTTATTCTGACCTGCTTCACTTACAGAGCATGCCAGCGGCGTTCCACAATAGCGATAAAACTCGCCGCCTGCTTTCATTGGCTTATGAATATGTCCCAATGCTGCATAGTCAAATTTCTGCAGAATATCGGCTGACACCTGGTCAATATTTCCTACTGTCCGGATCTCAGAGTCCATTCGTTCAATTTCTTCTGCATTCTCCCCCATGGGCAGATAGAATTGATGGCTGACCAGAATGTTTCTCTGGTCTATGTTGACCTGTTCACGTTCTATCAGTCTGTGGATCGTATCATTGTAAGAAAGATTATTTCCATTCTCATCTGTACCAGTGATCAGCTTCACCATGGAAGGCTTCACAAAGGGAAGCAAATAAAAATTCACCGGCCCATATTCATCCTGGAGTACCACTTTCTCAATATGATCTTCTTCTGTCTGAGGCGGCATTCCGATCATATAAATTTTCTGACGATCAAGCACGCTCCGAAAACAGTTCACACGAGGTGCACTGTCGTGATTTCCACTGATCATCATAATTACAGAATCCGGAACTGCATTTCGCAGCTTTCCGATAAAATGATCAAACACCTCCACTGCTTCTGCAGACGGAACTGCTTTGTCATAGATGTCCCCTGCGATCACGATCGCATCAGGCACTTTCTCTGCGGCCTTCTGAATTATTTGATCCAGTATATATTCCTGATCTTCTCTGAGATCACGATTGATTAATTTCAAGCCAATGTGTAAATCTGATAAGTGAAATATTCTCATAAACCGTTCCCCATTCTTATCTTCTCAAAATTCCAGTTAAACTATATATTTCATATACCTTACTATTACCGATTGTATATATAAAACCAACTTCATAGCCCTATGCATTTCTGTTATATTCTCTCTCAATCCATGCCATCAACACATCTACTATGTATTCCTGCTGCTCTTCTGTGAGCCGCACTCCTGCTGGAATTCTATGCCACTTATACAAGCATCCCCGACAGCAGCAGCCAGTAGCATGCTGAGCCAGGAATACAGGGTGCCCGCGCATTGGAGTTTGTTTGCCATCATTGGGAATCTGAGCCGGAGCCAGACGTGTTCGCACAAAATCTGAGGCATGACTGCGGATGGTATCCATTCCTTTCTCCCGGATATATTGTATATCCTTATCCTTCAGATGAAAACGACTGCGAAAATTCGAGCGGGACAGGCGGGCAAACAGATCACAAAACTGGTCCTGTTCCGGATTATATTTTCGCAAATACTTCTCATATCCATTCAATATTTCTGCAATTTTCAAATTAAGCTCTGAACTATTATACGTATAGTTCTCATCCTCTAAACGAAAATAGAAATCTATATTAACTTTCAGCTTATTGTTTCCACGCTTTATTCCTCTGCCGCTATTTCTGAAGTTACTACTATTCGTCGTATTATTAATTCCTTCATTTTTTTCATTTGTTCCACTGCCTTCTTCCTGCACCAGAAATTTCACCTGCGCTGCATGCCTCTTCAGAAGAGGAATAATGCAAAAATACAGCCGGTCATCTTCCATATGAAGATACCCCAATACCTGTTTGTCTTTATTCATAAGCTGAATCTGATTCCCATGGAAAGCTTTTGGAAACAGATATTCGCCAGACTGCAAACTTGCTATAAGCCTGCCTTCCGGGGATGCGGCTTCTGCCGCCAGAAATGCTTTAACCCGATAAATTTTCTGACCTTTTCTATCTGTGCTCTCTGGTTTCATCAGGGAATCCAGAACCAGCAATGGGTTCACATATTGCATAGAAAGATATTCAAACAGCTTCGCCTGGATGCGAAAACGGTATTCCTTCAAATCTGGTACAGAAGATAAGTCTTCTGCGTTTACGGCATTCTCCGTTCTCTCAAGGAGGGCTGCGGCTGCATGACGAATACTGGTAAGAAAAAGCGCGAAATCCTCTTCCTCCGGATCCCACATATATTTTCCACAGGCAGCCTGATAATACAGTTTCCCCTGGGCTTCCTTTCGTTCTTCTTCAGAAAGATTCATACTATAGTGCAGATAAATATTCCTTGGTATAAAAGCAGCCTCGTTCCATTCACCAGACCATTCCTGATGCTGTTCCCTCTTCCCAGATTTATGATTGTCTGTGCCATGAGCCTCTGTTCCATAAACTTCCGTTCCATATACGTTCTGCATTTCCCGGCTATCGCTCTGGCTCAGTATCCGGTACGCTTCATTTATCTCCTGTGCGCGCTGAATATGGGCTTCCTCTACTTCATTCAATGAGTCCGGATGAAAACGGCTGATCATTTTATGATATTTTCGCTTAATTTCCCTTTCATCATCTTCCTGGGTAATGCCAAGAAGCTTCATTGCCTGCTGCCTGTTCATTTTATAACTTCCTAATACTTTTATTTTCTCTGTAACTTTTGTTTATGATATTCTTTTAGTATACATTATTTTATTACAAAGGGCTATAAATTTCCAATTTAGCCTGAATAGGATAAATTATTCTCGGGTTTTCTGTGAACTTTATTCATAAAAACACCTCGCGGAATATTACCAGTTAACAGTAACATTATTCTTCAAACGGGATTAATTCGACATTGTTATGATTTATGGCTAGGAAACTAGTTCCCAGCCATTTTTCTGATGTGTCTTGTTATAATTTTATCGGATGTGTTTCGAAAATCTTTCGTTTTCTTATTGATCTTAGGTATTTTGGTTGATCTTTAGCAGCTTATGAATCTTTAGTAATTTACAAATCTTTGGTGAAACACAGAACTTTCGTACTTCTAAGTTCTTTCGTACTTCTAAGTTCTTTCGTACTTCTAAGTTCTTTTGTACTTTTAGATTCTTTTGTATTTTTAGATTCTTTTGTGCTTTATGGCTTTCTTTCGTATCTCAGATTTCTTAAGTGTTTTTCGTATTTCTCTTTCGTTGATGTATCTATACTACCATATCTGTCGCTTTTTGTCATCTGGCAAAGTGAACATATTTTCGATTGTATTTTCATCTATTTTTTATTCTATCAATATATTACATCAATACCAGCATGATAATCCCAACTATCACAAGAAGGGGAAGTGCTATGTAGATCAGACCTCCCAGAACTAATCCGATCAGGACAAGGGGAAGGAATATCAGACGAAAAAAGATTTTCGTAATTCCCCAGGTTGCGCGGAAGGCAAGTCCGATCATTTTGCCAAATATACCAAACATTAAAATGATAAATAACAGCGTCAGCATAAATTGTCACCTCGTTTTCTTTTCAAGCATTATACAATATGGTCTGCCCTTTACTGTAATCAACGACTTAATGGGGATTTTCACTTCAAATAAAGAAAAAATTTACAAACAGCGCAAAAAGCCCCCTGCGGAATCATTCCGCAAGGGGCGATTATTCATTCACCATACGATTATATACTTCGCTTAAGCCTTAAGCCATCATCGGCTCCAATGCCTTAGCCAGCTTCTCTTTTTCAGCTTCTGCCTCTGCAAGATCTTTACCCAGTGTAGTGTAATAAATCTTAATCTTCGGCTCTGTTCCGGATGGACGAACAACTACTGTCTCGTTATTCTCCAGTTTGTAAATGAGAACATTTGCTGCTGGAAGACCGGTCTCCTCAGGCTTCTTATAATCGGTAACCTTCACTACCTTGTAGCCTGCAATGTCTGCCGACGGGTTGTCACGGAATTTCTGCATGATTCCTGCCATAGTGTCCATTCCGCTGAGTCCCGGGAATTCAAAGCTGTCAACCTTGTTCAAGTAACGGCCATACTGTGCGTAAATCTCCTCAAGTCTCTGCTTCAGGGAGCTTCCAATGCTTCTGTAGTATGCAGCCATCTCGCAGATCAGCATGGATCCGATAATGGCATCCTTATCACGTACATACGGTCCTGCAAGGTATCCGTAGCTCTCTTCAAATCCGAAGATGAAACGGTCCACTTCACCGGCAGCCTCAAGCTGTGCGATCTGGTCACCGATCCACTTAAATCCGGTAAGTACGCTTCTAAGCTCTACACCGTAGTGCTCTGCAACTGCGTCTGCAAGAGGTGTGGAAACGATAGATTTCACTGCAACCGGGTTCTTCGGCATTGTGCCTTTCTCGATACGGCCAGCTGCAATATAGTCAAGAAGAAGAACTCCCACTTCATTACCACTTACCAGCTCATAGGAACCGTCCGGGCATTTCATGGCAATACCAACACGGTCTGCATCCGGGTCAGTAGCAAGCATAAGATCTGCTCCTGTCTCCTTGGCAAGCTTCAGTCCCTGCTCCAGAGCTGCGAAAATCTCCGGATTCGGGTAGCTGCATGTGGTAAAATAGCCGTTCGGGTATTCCTGTTCCGGAACAATTGTTACATCTGTGATTCCGATATCCTTCAGGATCTGGGTTACCGGCACAAGTCCGGAACCATTCAGCGGGCTGTAAACCAGCTTCAGACCTGCTGTCTTGCAAAGACCTGGACGAACCTGGCGGGACTCGATTGCATCGTAAAGAGCACGTTTGCAGTCGTCACCAACAAAGCGGATCAGACCTTCCTCAACGCCCTCTGCAAAGGACATATATTTCGCACCAGTCAGAATGTCTGTCTTCTGGATCTCATCATAAACGATAGCCGCAGCATCATCTGTCATCTGGCAGCCATCCGGGCCGTAAGCCTTGTATCCATTATATTTAGCAGGGTTATGAGATGCGGTAACCATAATACCCGCGTTGCACTCATAGTAGCGTGTCGCAAAGGAAAGGGCCGGTACAGGCATTAATGCATCATAAATTCTGACCTTAATGTCATTGGCAGCCAGAACTCCTGCTGCTGTTTTCGCAAATATATCACTCTTCAGACGGCTGTCGTAGCTGATTGCAACGGTCTGAGTGCCGCCCTGAGTCTTCACCCAGTTAGCAAGCCCCTGTGTAGCCTGACGCACTACATAGATATTCATACGGTTGGTACCTGCTCCAAGAACTCCACGGAGTCCTGCTGTACCAAATTTCAGAGCTACTGCAAAACGATCTTTAATTTCTTCATCGTTTCCTTCAATCTTAGATAATTCTGGTTTCAGATCTGCATCCTCGAGATCCGCTGCCATCCAGCGCTTGTACTCTTCGTTATACATTTTAACCACTCC
>OHDQ01000517.1_pt1 | contig 15092 bp, 10 predicted proteins | sample 1606421 | NCBI WGS metagenome assembly OHDQ01 (sample SAMEA3879589, study PRJEB24766) | human gut metagenome | biome: human-associated habitat; feature: feces | place: USA | collected 1985/1987
ATACAGGGCGGGATAAAAGGAGCCTGATGTTCTGGCCGGAAGGGATGGGAGAATGGCAGTCTGTGAAAAATGCCGTGAAGAAGTTTCCGGGGCACAGCTGGCCGAGAAAGCCTCTGTGGGGCTATGTGGACGAGGCGGATCCTTATGTGATGGAAATGGAAATCGAGGCGGCAGTGGATCACGGCGTCAATGTTTTCATATATGACTGGTACTGGTTTGACGGAAGGCCTTATCTGGAAAACTGTCTGAACGAAGGCTTCCTGCAGGCAAAGAACCGGGATAAAATGAAGTTCTATCTCATGTGGGCCAACCATGATGTGAATTATACATGGGATATCCGTCTTTCCTGGGAACAGGACACCACAATCTGGAAAGGGGGCGTAGACCGGGAGGAATTTGAGCGGATCTGCCGCAGGATAATCCATAAGTATTTTGTACAGCCCAATTATTACCAGATAGACGGGGAACCTGTTTTTCAGATTTATGAACTGGGGATTCTGATCGACGGGCTGGGCGGTCTGGAAAATACCAGGGACGCGCTGAACTGGTTCCGGGAAGAAACAATAAAAGCCGGATTTAAAGGGCTTCACCTGCAGCTGACGGCGCACGGCGGCGTGCCCAATCTTTCCGGCCTGGACAAAGAGAGCGCAAAAGCAGGCGGTGATATCGGCACCTTCCTTGGTTTTTCCAGCGTTACCCATTACCAGTTTGTACATATTACGGATATTGACCGGGACTATGAGGACATCCTTGCGGATGTGGAGAAGGAATGGGAAAAAATCGGGCGGGATTATGCCATTCCCTATTTTCCCCATATTTCGGTGGGCTGGGACAACAATCCCAGATTTACCGGGCTGCGTCAGGGAATTGTGAAAAATAATTCCCCCCAGGCGGTTAAAAAAGGCTTTGAAATGGCCCGGGCCTACGCCGACAGCCATCCCAAACAGCCGTCGCTGATCACGGTAAACAGCTGGAATGAATGGACGGAAACTAGCTATCTGGAACCGGATGATTTGTATGGGTATGGTTATCTGGAGGCGTTGAAAGAGGTTTTTAAAGAAGAATAGACGGAGGGGAGAAAGAACATACAGAGGCAGGGGCGCCTCAGGAGGGATAACGGTGGAATACAAAATTGAAAGAACAGGCGGTTATTGAAGCTATGTAAAACAGGCTTACCACCTTTCGATTGTAACAGGACATGCGGTATGATATAATAAATGAGCATTGTTGAGACGATAAGTAAAAGAAATGTTCTCTATAAGAGAGGTGGAAAATTGAATATACTGTTAAACCGTCTTTTAGCCGTAATCAATGAAAAGGAGTCTTCCTCGATTGAGTATTATATTGCATATTCTTTTTTGCAGAATCTGTTTAAAATCAGTCAGTTTACTATCGGTGAAACAGCCAGGCTATGTAATGTATCCAAATCAACAATCTCAAAGTTTGTCAGAGAAATAGGCTTTGACGATTATATGGATTTTAAGCTTTCCGCCATGGCTGCAAGAGAAGGCGTGGTATATGGTTGGGGTGAAAATATTATAGATTACTTAGGAAAATTTGGAATTGATAAATATGTAGATATCCTGAAGGCGGATATGGAACTGATGAAAACGAGCATTGATATGGCTGGAATCGAGCAGTTGGTGAATGATTTGATTTGTTACGAAAAGGTGGCTGCTTTCGGTATAGTTCATTCGCAGACGGCCGCTCTGGATTTGCAGTTTAAGCTTGCTTTCCATAAAAAGATAATATATACCAACTTAAGTGATATCAGCCAGGAAGATTATATACTTAATGCCGATGAACATACCCTGATTATTATTTTCAGTAATTCTGGCAAATATATTACAGAATATCAGTTGAAGGAAGGCTATCCCAGAAAGGATATATTCAATTTGACGAAAGGAAAGATTGTTCTGATTACGTCAAACAGAAAGCTTGCGGAGGACAGCCGGGTAGATTTATGTATAGGATTTGATTATAGTTCAAATGTCCAGAATCATCCCTATTATTTTCAGTTTATTACGGATTTAATCGCAGTGAAATACAAACAAAAAATGGAAGAATTAACCTGATTAAAGAAGCAGTTTCCAAAACGCGAAATTTTTGGAAGCTGCTTTTTTCGTGATATACTAATAAAAAACAATAAGAGAGGTTTCTAATGTGTACAAAAATACCAATATGTAAAGAAGAGTATGAAAAAAATATAGCCGAAACCAGGGAACAGAGAATGGGATGGTGGCGGGAAGCCAGATTTGGAATGTTTATTCATTACGGTTTGTATTCCACAAAGGGAACGCATGAATGGGCAATGGCGTATGAAAATTATACCCAGGAAGAGTACAGGGAATTTTTGAAAAATATGACATTTGATGCCTCAATGCCGGAGAAATGGGTAAGGACAGCTAAAAAGGCAGGAATGAAATACATTGTACTAACTACACGTCATCATGAAGGTTTCAGTCTCTGGGATTCCAAGGCCAACCCGTACAATTCGGTAAATTGTGGGCCTGGGGTAGATATTGTAAGGCTGTTTGTAGATGCCTGCAGAAAAGAAGGAATCAGAATTGGCTTTTACTTTTCGCTGATGGACTGGATACATCCGGATGCATGGAAATGTGCGGTGGATGCACAGGCGAGGCTTAGGTTTACGGAGTACCTGCAGGGGATGCTTAAAGAACTAATGACCCAATATGGCAAAATAGATATTCTTTGGTATGACATTTCAAGACCTATGGTTTCCTGGGAGGGTTGGGACAGTCTCAGAATGAATCAGATGGTAAGGGAACTGCAGCCGGATATTATTATTAATAATCGTTCAAAGCTGGAGGAGGATTTCGGTACTCCGGAGGAAAAAATCGATGCCGAAAAAGGGGATTGGGAAGCATGTATGACATTTAATGGGATCAGCTGGGGATATATTGATTCGGATTCCTGCGTTCCATACAGTTATAATGCCCATGAAATTATCAGAATGCTTTGCAAGGTTACTGCTGAAGGGGGGAATCTTCTTCTCAATGTAGGCCCAAAACCAGATGGAAGTCTGCCGGATGAAGTTATGAAGCCTCTGGAGACAGTAGGGGCATGGCTTGCAAAGAATGGCAGTGCGGTGTACGGAAGAAAGAAGCCAACTGTGGTCTATCGAACGAACGGACTTTGCAGCGCCACACAGGATGGGAACAAAGTCTATCTCTGGAATTGGATTTGGCCGAAGGAAAAGGAATTGAGACTGGGCGGCTTTATGACGGTATTGAAACAAGTCAAGGTGCTGGGAACAGAAATACAGGTGGAATTCGATCAGAATGAGCATTACATCAGATTAAAAAATCTGTCGGAAAAAAACAGGGATCCTCTCTTGTCAATTACGGTTTTTGAATTGGAATTTGAAGAAGAGCCGGAGTATGCGAGAGCATTTCTGTATCCGCAGCTGCATTTGGGAAAAGTCTATACAGATAAGATCAGGGAACTCAGGGATAAGTTAAAGGAGAAGGAAATATAATCAAGCAAACCTAACTTAAGGAGGAAGAGGTATGAGAAACAAAAAAATGAAGAAAATATGGGGACTGACCACAGCAGTTATTTTGGCGGCCAGCAGTATTATGGCAGGATGTGGGAATTCCCAGACGGCTAAGGAAACACAGCCGACCCCTGTGCAGGAATCCAGCGCTGCAGCAGAAAGCAAAGTTTCGGATGCTCAGGAAACAGAAGAAGCCCAAAAGCAGGCCGGAGCAAAGACGTTGGTGGTTTATTCCAATACAGATGAGGCCGGAGCCAAGGCCATGGAGGATGTGGGAAAAGAAATCGGTATTGAAGTGACCGTAGTCAGGTTAAATGGCGGAGGAGAAGTAACCGACCGTATTATGGCAGAAAAAAATAACCCTACGGCTGATATTGTATATGGGATTAATCATATTGGTTTTGCCAGGCTCAAAGCAGCAGACTGCCTGCAGCCTTTTACACCGGTATGGGATGATAAGGTAGAAAGCGGCCTGAAGGATCCGGACGGTTATTATTATGGAGTAGGTATTTCGGCAGTGCTTTTGGCTTATAATCCGGAAGCTGCGGGTGATAATGCTCCCGCAGACTGGACGGATTTATGGACAAAACCGGAGTGGAAAGGCAAATATTTTGTCAATCCTTCTACTTCTGGCGGAACAACGCAGCTTGTGCTGTCCGGAATACTTACCAGATATCGGGACGATAACGGAGAACTTGGCATTTCGCAGGAAGGATGGGATGCAATAGCTGCCTATTATCAGAATGCTTATATTCAGCAGGAGGGGGATGATTTCTTCGCTATGCTGACCAAAGGAGATATATGGGCCGGCCAGAATTACAGCAAAGGCGTATTAAAGGCGGAAGCAGACTATAATGCGGATATTGCCTGGGCCACCCCTGAGGCAGGCGTGCCGTTTGCAGTGGAAATGGTTGGTATTGTTAATGGCACAAAGAATTATGATACAGCAAAGGAATTTCTTGATTATTATGGCAGCGCTGAAGTGATGGAGAAAGTTTCTTCTACTTATCCGGCCAATGAAGATGCGAGAGGACAGGTGGATCCTGATCTGAAAGCACTTACAGATTCCGTAAAAGTACAGAATATTGATTATGACTTTGTAGCGGAAAATCTGGATGGTTGGCTTGAAAAGATTGAGCTGGAATTGATTCCTTAAAATAGAACAGAAAGATAAAAGGGAAGTCTGTGCTGATACACAGGCTTCCTGTAAATTATGAAAGCTTTAATAAAGTATCAGTGTGAGGGAATGAAATATGATCAATTTTGAGGATGTACAGGTTAAATACGGGAATACGGTAATTATCGATCATTTGGACCTTCAAATAAATACCGGTGAATTTTTTACATTTCTGGGAGCCTCGGGCTGCGGAAAGACAACGACCCTGCGTGCGCTTGCGGGATTTCTGACCCCTTCCCGGGGAGATATTCTGGTAGACGGCAAAAGTATTGTAAATGTACCGGTTGAAAAAAGGGGAATTGGTGTTATTTTCCAAAATTATGCGTTATTTCCCAGTATGACTGTTTATGAAAATATAGCCTTTGGTTTAAAAGTTAAGAAGATGAAAAAGCAGGATATCAGGGAAGCTGTAAATAAAGTGGCTGATATGGTGGAACTCAGCCAGGAGCAGCTTGGGAAAAATATAGCCAGGCTTTCCGGAGGACAGCAGCAAAGAGTGGCCATCGCGCGTGCATTAGTAAATAACCCCGAGGTCCTTTTGCTTGACGAACCGCTGTCCAATCTGGATGCTAAATTGAGAAAACAGCTGCGGACAGAGCTTAAAAAGATGCAGAAGAATTTTGGAATCACATCTATTTACGTAACCCATGATCAGGATGAGGCGCTTACTCTTTCCGATCGTATTGCAGTTTTTAATAAGGGGAAAATTGAACAGGTCGGGACACCGGATGAGCTTTATAACAAGGCGGAAACGGAATATGTATGTAATTTTATCGGAGATGTGTCAAAGCTGAGCGGTGAGGTGATACGGCTGATAAATGAAGAACTGGGGGAAACAAGGTTTCATCCTGATGCGGCAAGCTATATCAGACAGGAGAGAATAGAAACGGACAGGCTGAGTCCGGACGCGGTTGCAATGGAAGCGAAAGTACTGGAACGTGAATTCTACGGAACACATTCCATTTATACATATGGAATACTTGACTCAACGATAAAAGGATATGTGAAGGAATGCGGCGGCATGCCTTATCAGCCGGGAGAAGTGATAAGAGTTTACATAAATCCCAGAGATATCCTGCAGTATTAATATGGGGAGTGGTTAATTATGAAGCTTAAGAAGAACAATCATCTGCTGTACCTGACGCTGGTAAGTCTTTTCCTGGTATGGTTTATTGCGGCTTTTTTAATATTTCCGAACGTAAACATTGTATACCATACTTTTTTCTCGGACGGTAAATTTTCCTTCCGGGCAATCGAAAAAATTTTCACCTCGGCGAGAGCTGTAAAGGGGTTGAAAAATAGTTTCCTGCTAGCGTTTACAATTACAATTACGTCTAATATTCTCGGCATTTTTGTTGTACTGGTAACCGAATACTACAAGGTGGCAGGAGCAAGATTCCTGAGCGTGATATACAAAATACCGATGGTGTTCGGAGGTGTGGTTCTTGCAAACGGCTATTTGTTCGGATATGGGGCCCATGGGTTTCTGACCGGGATATTGACAAAGGTATTCCCGGAGTTGGATCCCTACTGGTTTTCAGGATATCTTGCCGTTGTGTTTGTAATGACCTTTGCATGTACGACGAACCATCTTATTTTCCTTAAGAATGCGCTTGTAAATATTGACTACCAGACCGTGGAAGCTGCAAGAAACCTTGGGGCAGGCAGTTTCTATATTCTGCGGCGGGTGGTACTGCCTGTGTTAAAACCGGTGCTGCTGACCTGCACCATCATGCTGTTTCAGACAGGACTGATGGCGGTATCTGCGCCTACTATGGTGGGCGGAAGGGATTTTCAGACTATCGGGCCTATGATACTGACCTTTTCGGAAAGAACGAGTTCAAGGGATATTGCGGCGGTCCTGTCTTTGATATTGGGAATTGCTGAGATGCTGCTGCTCTATATATCCATACGGATAGAACGAAAAGGAAATTACATTTCTGTTTCAAAGGTCAAAACACCGCTTCAGAAACAGAAAATCAGTCATCCTGCGGCCAATGTAATTGTGCATGTGCTGGCCTATCTTCTGGTGGTAATTTATCTGCTTCCGCTGGCTGCTGTAGTTCTGTTCTCTTTTACAGACAGGTATTGTATTACCAATGGAGTATTCGATCCAAAAAGGCTTACCCTGAAAAATTATCTTGCAGTCTTAACGGACGCCGCTGCGTATAAGCCATTTCTGACAAGTATTATATATTCGGCACTTGCATCCCTGGCTGTAATTATAATCGTATTGATCTGTATTCGGCTGATATTGAAATATCAGAATAAGGCGACAGCCCTGTTGGAGTATTTGCTTCATATTCCGTGGTTTGTACCGCCCGTCATGTTTGCGTTGGGAATGATAATTACTTTTGATCTGCCGCACTGGATTATGTTTAACCAGCCGCTTGTCGGGACGGTATTCATTATGCTGATAGCGTACAGTGTAGTTATGATTCCGTATACGCTGCGGATGCTGAAATCCGCTTTTGCTTCCTTTGATACCAATTTAGAGGATGCCGCGAAGAATCTGGGGGCCTCCGGAATCCGGATTTTCATGCAGATTATCCTGCCCTGCATATTACCTGTGGTGCTTGCTGTCTTTGCGATCAATTTCAATGGAAAGCTGTCGGATTATGATATCTCGGCCTTTATTTACCATCCATTGTATCCTCCGCTTGGAGTTGTTATTAAAAATAATGTATCAAATAATATTGAAGGTGACGCCCAGGCGCTGAACCTGGTATATTCGGTGATCCTGATGGTGATAAGCAGCGTGATCCTGTATCTGGTTTACGGACGCGGCGCCAATAAAAATAAGGAGCAGTGATTGGCATATAAACATAGAAAGACAGAATAGGAAGCGGTATTATATGATAAAATTTGGAACTGGCGGGTGGCGAGGCCTGATTGGAGAAGAATTCACAAGAGAAAATGTTGAACTTGCGGCGCGGGCCATGGTACAGCTGCTGACGGATGAGAAGAAGACCGAACGGCCGGTTATTATAGGCTATGACAGAAGGTTTTTGTCAAAGGAGGCAATGTACTGGATTGGTCAGATTCTTGCTTCCCATGGCATCAGGACGCTGCTTGTGAAAAGAGCATCTCCTACGCCGCTCATCATGTATTATGTGCAAAAGCATGAACTGTATTATGGGATGATGGTTACTGCGAGCCACAATCCGGCAAGATACAATGGAATAAAGGTATTCATAGAAGAAGGCAGAGATGCAGGGGAGGCTGTAACCGAAAAGATAGAACGGGCGGCGCTGCTGGTGGAAGAGGAGGAGAGATTCACAGAAAAGCTTTCCCTGGAGGAATTGAGAGCTTCAGGTTTGTTGGAAGAAATCAATCCAATCAACGAGTATCTGGATGATATTCTGGAAAAGATTGATGTTCAGGCAATCAGGAACAGAGAACTGCGTGTGGCGGTGGATCCGATGTTTGGCGTCAGCATGAGATCTCTTAATATTATTCTGGCCACAATGCGCTGCGAAACTGAAATCCTCCATGCCCGGCATGATACGCTTTTTGGAGGGAAAATGCCTGCGCCCGCCTGGGAAACAATACAGGCCTTACGAAACCATGTCATGGATTATGATTATGATATAGGGATTGCAACGGACGGAGATGCCGACAGACTTGGTATCATTGATGATAAAGGACAGTATCTCTCAGCGAATGACATAATCAGTCTTATCTATTATTATTTTCTGGAGTATAAAGGCTGTAGAGGGCCAGTGGTAAAAAATATAGCAACCACGCAGCTTTTGGATAATATCGCCGCCGCTTATGGACAGAAATGCTTTGAAGTTCCGGTTGGGTTTAAACATATTTCGGCAAAGATGGAAGAAACAGGAGCGTTGATTGGCGGAGAGTCTTCGGGCGGGCTTACGATTGCAAGCCATATTAAGGGGAAGGATGGAATTTTTGCTGCGGCTCTTTTAATTGAAATTATGGCGAAAACAGAAAAAACGCTCTCCGCGCTGAAACAGGAGATGGATGACAGATTCGGTTCCTTTTATACGGATGAGAGAAGTTTTCGTTTTACTCCGGAAGGGAAAAGAAAGCTGGAAGAAGAGATCTTTGACAGAATGCATCTGCCCGTGTTTCCCTGTAATGAAAGGAAGCTGTCATGGGAGGATGGATGTAAGGTTTATTTTGATACAGGCTGGCTTCTTATTCGTTTTTCAGGGACAGAACCGCTGCTCCGGCTGTTCTGTGAGATGCAGGACAAAGTACAGGCGCAGCGGATAAATGATTTGGTGGAAGAATATTATTCTTTAAGAAAAATGGAAGCATATAGGTAAATAATAATTTTAAAACGGCATATTGATAACACTGTATGTGAAATGCTGCAGGTTATCAAAAGCCGTTTTATTAATTTAGAGAAGTGTTAACGTAGAAGGAAAATTGGAGATTCCGTTTTACTTTTGTCTTCCTTCTTTTCAGGAAAGTGCTATAATATTATCAGTAAACATATGAAAAGAATTTTTAGTATCATAGCATAAGAATCCACAGGAAAAGGAGAAACAAAATGAAAGACTGGAAAGATCGAATCAAGGGAGACTACAGTGATCTGCGCGGGGTATGCCACAACCCTAAGGCCGGCCAGACAAAGGAGGAGATGGCTCAGCAGCTGGAGTATGCGGCGCGTCTGAACCTGAATGCCGTCCGCTTCTGGATGTCCCAGGAGGAATGGGAAAAGAATCCGGAGGCCTATGAGAAAATGCTGCTTGATTTTACAGACAGCTGTGAGGAAAAGGGAATCAGCATCATGCCTATTTTCTGGAACGGCAATTTTATTGAGGATTATACGGAGGCCGGCGAAGAGGAATGGAAGAAAAAAAGAACCTATGCTGAAGCGATTATTTGTCTGTTAAAGCCAAAGAAAGGGCTGCTGATGTGGGATGTTTTCAATGAACCGTTTTGCAATACCTATCTGGGAAGCGCCTCCCCGGAGGACTATCCCCGGAAAAAGGAAAAACTGGCAAAGGACTTAAGGAAGCACTGTGAACTGATCAGAGAACTGGATCCGGACACACCGATCACGGTAGGCCACGAACTGTCATCCCATATGGATTCCACATCCGATCTGGTTGACGTACTCAGCTTCCATGACTACATGCCTACCAGAAGCAGGATGGAAGCCGCTTATCAGACTGCCGTTCAGTTATCCGAAGCAGAAGGCGGCAAGCCGATCCTGAACACGGAAACCGGCTGTATCGGCAGGGCCAACCCCTATGACCTGGAGCTGGAAATGTGTGAAAAATACCACTGCGGTTTCTTCCTTTTCAACCTGATGATTGAAGGCTTCTGGGGGGAAATCCACGGTCTTGTATACCCGGACGGCACAATCCGGGATCCGGGTATTGTGGCTGCGCTGTACGGTTTCAGAAGAAACTGCGGCGATAACAGGATCCTTGCCAGAGGAAACCGGGAAGGCCATGCGCTCAAGGCGGTAAAAGCGGTGGAAGACGTCCTGAAGCTGGAAAATAAAGCCATGTTCGTCAGCAAGGCAAAAAGCACGGATGAGATTCTGGAAGCCGCCGAGTACTGCATCAATATTCTGGAGCCCTGCGAACTGGTGCCGATGTGGGACAGCTTGTCGGCGCAGCTGTGCCATTACAGGGACCAGAAGGCTGAGGAGCGCGACGAATGGGAAATCCAGCAGTTTGCCTATGATTGTGCCATTCGGGTGAAAAAGGCCTTTTTAATTATGTAGGAATATGATTATAAAGGAATGCAGCCTGAGCCTTGATTGTTTCAGGAATGCTTTATGTGCATAGGGGAAGTTTACGCCCTTTTTGTAATAGTTAGCGGAAAAGGATTAAAAAAAACAGGAGAAAAAGTAATGGGAATTTGGAGTCAGGCAAAATGGATTACAGCAAAAAGATATGGAAAGCAGATGCCGGTGTTCGGACGGGACCTGTTCCTTAAAAAGCAGCCTGCAAAGGCGGAAATTCACATTTGCGGCCTGGGGCAGTTCGCATTATTCGTGGAGGGAAAGGAAGTAAACGAAGGCGTTTACGAGCCGGGCTGGACCAATTACAGGAAAACCTGCCTTTACAGCACCTATGATGTAACTGCTTTTCTGAACCGGGGAAAAAACAGGCTCCGGGTCATGATTGGAAACGGCATGTATCATGTGGACGGGGAACGGTATGTGAAATTCACCGGTTCCTTCGGGGATCCGCTGCTGATTATGGCGCTCTGTGTGACCTATGAGGATGGAACGGCGGAGAAATTTGTCACGGACGGAGAGTGGAGCTGCTGTCCGGGACCGGTGATGATGTCCTGCATTTACGGCGGTGAGGATTATGATGCGTCTGTCTGCGGCTGGAAGGCAGCCATATCGGAAGGAAAGGCGGAGTGGATTCCCGCTGCAATCTATGAGGGGCCTGTGGGGGCGCTGAAGAAGGCCGGCCAGCCGCAGGTGCGGATTCAGAAGGAGCTGCAGGCCGTGGATGTATGCAGGCTGGAAGACGGAAGGATAAGGTATGATTTCGGAAGGAATTTTGCCGGGCGCATTAAAATTAAGGCCGCCGGGGAAAAGGGGCAGCAGGTTATTATTACGCCGGGCGAGCTGCTCCTTGGGGACGGAAGCATCAACCAGGAGTTTACGGGAGATCCCCATTATTATGTCTATACCCTCTCCGGGGAAGGGGAAGAAACCTGGATGCCGCGTTTTACCTATTACGGCCAGCGGTATGCCCTGATCCGGACGGATGCCCGGATTTTGGAGGTTACCGGGCAGGAGCAGTATGCGTCCTGTCCTGAAACCGGTTACTTTAAGTGCTCCAATGAAATGTACAACCGGATCCATGAAATCATCGTGGGGGCAATCCGCAGCAATATGCAGAGTGTTTTCACCGACTGCCCCCATAGGGAAAAGCTGGGCTGGCTGGAGGAAACACATTTGATCGGCCCTGGCATCCTGGCTGATTTCGATGCAAAGAAGCTGTTTGAAAAAATCCTGGATGACATGGAGGATTCCCAGACCCCGGAGGGCCTGGTGCCCAGCATCTGCCCGGAATTCGTACAGTTTGATCTGGGCTTCCGGGATTCCCCGGAATGGGGCTCCGCCAGCGTGCTTCTGCCCTGGTATCTGTATAAAAAATACGGTGACAGGCAGTTGTTGGAAAAGCATTACGGACTGTCCGAAAGATACGTTGCTTATCTGCTGTCAAAAGCCAGGAACGGCATCCTGAATTACGGGCTGGGAGACTGGCTGGATGTGGGACATTATCCGTCTCACCCGGCCAATACGCCCATACCGGTTACGGCGACGGCCATTTTGTATCAGGATCTGACGGTTATGGCCGAAACAGCGGGTGTGCTGGGCAGGAAAGAGGAGGAAGAGCATTACCGGAAGCTGGCGCAGGACTGCCGGAAGGCCTTTAATGAAGCCTTTTTCTATCCGCTGTCCAAAAACTATGCTAACGGCAGCCAGACGGCCAATGCCATGGCGCTGTTTCTGGAACTGCCGGAGGAAGAATACAGGGAGCCGGTGCTTCAGAATCTGGAAGAGGATATCCGTTTAAAGGGCGGCCATTTTACCGGAGGGGATGTGGGGCATCCTTATATCCTGCGCGCGCTGGCAAAGTACGGCAGGAACGATATCATTGCGGAAAATTTTATGAAAACGGATTTTCCAAGCTACGGTTATCAGGTGAGCTGCAATGCAACAACGCTGTGTGAGGACTGGGACGGCCCCAATCAGGAGCATCCCGTGATGAGCCAGAATCATTTTATGCTGGGCGCGGCGGAGGAATGGTTTTACTGCTCCCTGGCAGGCATCCGGGCGGACGCTTCGGCCAGGGAGCGCATCCGGATACAGCCCTGCTTCCCGGAAGGCGTGGACTGGGTGGACTGCCGGACGCTGACCCCGGCGGGCATGTGCAGGGTATACTGGGAGAGAAAGGAAGAGTATATCCGGGTGGAGGTGACGCTGGAAAAAGAAGAAAGGATTTGTCTTATCCTGAACGGTGAAGAAGAGATCGTGAAGGTGCAGGGCAGCCTGGAAAGGGAAGTGAGGGTGAAATAACGCAAAGCCGGATACTGCAAAGCCAGATACCGCAAAGCCAGATGCTGTTTTATCATCCGGGACATGTGCATACCTGTGACAGCAGCAGAGAAAAAGGCCATGTGAATTCTAAATTTAAAAATACGAAAAGGCATGGCGCCGGTGCCATGCCTTTTTCTGGGACTATTAATCGCCTTCTATCCCTTTACGCCGGAAGCCACAATACTCTGCTTCAGCTGTTTGGAGAACAGGATGGATAACAGAATAACAGGCGCGATGGTCACCACGGAAAGCCCCATGATGGCATTCTGCTTCGTGCCCATATTATTTGAAATATTGTAAAGCGCCACGTTCAGCGTCCACAGCTTCTGGTCCTCCGTAACCAGCCAGGCCCAGAAGAAATCGTTCCAGTTGCCGATAAAGGTCTGCAGGGCGATGAGGGAAATGATGGGCTTGGACAGCGGCATGCAGATTTTGCTGTACAGATAAAGGTTGCTTGCGCCGTCAATGGAAGCCGCTTCAAAATAACTGCTTGGTATCTGGTCGAAAAAGCCCTTGTACAGATACACATAAAAGCCGTAAGGATAAAGGAAGGGCAGCAGCAGGGCGGCGTAATTGTTGTAAGCGCCCAGCTGGCGGTACATGATCAGCTGCGGCAGCATGATGCTGGCGAAGGGCACCATCATGGCTCCTATGAAGAACAGCAGCACGAAGTTCCCGGCCTTCCTTGTGAGCAGGCGGCTGATGACATAGGCGCAGATGGAGCAGAGAATCACCTGGGAAATCATGGCGAAGCCGATGACGATGATACTGTTCATGACAAAGGTCATGAAGCCGAACCGGACGATCATACTGCTTTCCGGATAGATGTAGGCAGGCATTTGCAGATAATATTTGAAGCTCTCCAGATTCAGCAGGTTGTTGACCTTATGGCTGACGCCGGTCAGCGTACCGGTCAGTGCATATTTTTCTGCCAGGATGCCGGATACCTGATTGAAAAGTTCTGGCTCCTGTGCCGGCGTGATATCGGTCCCGATGCCGTCCGCCCGGAAGGTATAGCCGATGGAATCACAGGCCCGTATGTAACGATCCCCGTGGAGAAGCACTTCTTTTTTTACAGCGGAGCTTTTGTAGATACCATAGTCCCGCTCCATCTGCAGCTTCATCTGGTGTGCTCTGGAATGGAAAATGGTCTTTCCGTCCCGTGTGGCATAGACATGGATTTCCATAATGGACTGATCCGCCATCTTGTAGTTGATACCGAACATTGCGAGAATGTTGTCCTGCATTACCGCATCCTTCAGCGCGGCCTCATCTGCAAAATCCATGCCGGTATAGTCAATGGTCAGGGTCAGGCTGTTGGCCCGGTTGGGGAGCAGCCTGGGCGGAATTTCATAAATCTGGCTGTTGTCCTTCATGGAACTGGAAATGGAAAAAACCAGCGGATAGAGCATGAGGACCGTGAACAGCAGTGATATCACAACAGCGCATATTTTCAGACGGCGTTCGGAGCCGCTTACTTTGATTTTTCTTCTTCTGGCGGACTTGTTTTTCTTCATATCTGTTTCACACTCCTATTCTTTTTCCGCTTTTTCAAAATGCATCTGAAGCATGGTCAGGGCTGCAATGACAAGCAGCAGGATGACGGAAGCGGCGGAGCCTCTGCCGTAATTGAGATCCTGGTTGAAGGAATTATAAATGAATATGCCCTGGGTGGTGGAAGCGCCGCTGGGACCTCCTGACGCATACATATATGGGGCGTCCAGAAGCTGCATCGTAGTGATGACGGCCATGATGAGCTGGATAAAAATCATAAAGGAGATGTTGGGCAGGATAATATGAAGTATTTTTCCAAAACCGGTGCAGCCGTCCAGGGAGGCGGATTCCATGATGTCCGGGGAAACGCCCTGGATGGCAGAGAGGTACAAAAGCACGGTAAGCCCACCGCCGAGGACGCCGGGGAAGATAATGCAGAATTTTACCAGCGCCGGGTCGCTCAGCCATGCCTGCGGCTGTCCGCCGAAAAACTTTACGATTTGATTTGCCACGCCGTAATCGGGATGCCAGATCCATTTCCATATTATTACATTTACCGAGGTGGGAATCAGGGCGGGCAGGATATATAATGTAGTCAGGCACTTCTGCAACCGGATCAGTTCATTTAACAGAAGCGCCTGGATGAGCGGGATGAAAAAGCACATGGAAATCTGTAGAAGAAGGAAGATAAACGTATTCTTCCAGGCATCCCAGTAATGCTGCATGCCGAAGTCCACCAGACGTTTTGTCACATCCACGGTTCCAAATCCAGTATCTTCCTTTAAGGGCTGCCAGCTGTAACGGCACTGTTCAATTCTGCGTTTTCCCTCTGCATAGAATATCTTGACGCCCTT
>OHDQ01000521.1_pt1 | contig 15031 bp, 10 predicted proteins | sample 1606421 | NCBI WGS metagenome assembly OHDQ01 (sample SAMEA3879589, study PRJEB24766) | human gut metagenome | biome: human-associated habitat; feature: feces | place: USA | collected 1985/1987
GTTGAATGTTGGCATTCCATTTCACCTCCCGATTTATTTCTCCATAGATTGTTCTATGGGGTTTCCTTGCGGTTGCTATTATCTTAGTAAGCGCGGAAAAAAATGCCTTATTTCGCACGCTTTTTGATTATATCCTGTCTGCATATCTCTGTCAAGGTGTTTTTCATCAATTTTTCCTTATTTTTTCAAGGTTTTTACAATTTATCACGGTGAATTATAAATAGGTTTCTTCTTATTATAATGTATTTTTTACTGCTGTTCTGGAGCGTGTAAAAAAATCATTCCCGTGATCTGCATCACAATTTGTGGGAGATTTCGCTCGGATGAGGGCGCCTTAGCGGGCTACGGTAACCGAATTCGGGTGAAATATACCGCAAATTGTGACGCACATCTTGCAGAAAGCCTTTTTCAAACACGCTCTAGGAAAACTTAACTTTACATTGCATTCACAGCTTCACATTATTATAATAAGAAACAAGAACTTTTCAGCACCTCTACAGTACCTGCTTTTCGAAATACAATCTGCTGAATCGTCGAAAAAAGAATTAACATGAACAGGAGTATACATATGTGTTTCAAAAAAGCAGTGGCTAAATCCAGTGGATTCTCCCGGATTTTTGCATTTGGCCTCATGATTTTTTCCGGAGCAGGACTTATAAATCTGTGCACTGTCTGTGCTGAGACCACTGACGAGCTTCAGGGACCGCCTGTAGCCCAGTCACATATAATCGGTATTGATCCCGGTCATCAGGGTCCAAATGTGGATATGAGTGACCTTGAACCTCTTGGTCCAGGTTCCACAGAAATGAAAGCCAAAGCATCAACAGGAACCCAGGGAACTTTTTCAGGTCTGCCTGAATATCAGCTGAATCTGGATGTTTCTTTGAAGCTGCAGCAGATTCTGGAAAACCGTGGCTATCAGACAGTTCTCACCAGAACGGATAATGATACTGCCATCAGCAATAAAGAGCGAGCTGAATATGTTGCCGGACAGGGGGCCGAGGTTTACGTGCGTATCCATGCCAATGGTGCTGAATCGTCCTCTGCTGCCGGTGCACTTACCATTTCCCCCTCCTCTTCCAATCCTTATGTATCCCAGCTCTATGATGATTCCAACAGCCTTTCCCAGTGCATTCTGGATGCCTATTGTGATGCAACCGGATTTGAAAACCGCGGCGTAACATATGCCGACAATATGACTGGAATCAACTGGAGCACCATTCCGGTAACTATTGTGGAAATGGGATTTATGACCAATGAATCTGATGATCTGAAAATGAGCAATTCGGATTTTCAGAACACAATGGCATCTGGAATCGCTGATGGGATTGATGCATATTTTGCGGAAAAATAAATCCGGATTTATTGCCATAAAATAATGTCTCTTCCAGATATTTCATTGATTCGAAAGGAGAACTTATGAAAAATAATAGAAAGAAACAAACCTCTTCTTATCTGCTGATTTTTCTTGGCATTGTCGCTGCTTTACTAATTCTTATCATTCTTTACCTTACTTTCTTCAGAAGGGACAGCCAGAAAAGTATTAATCTGGCAAAAAACGGTTCAGCAACAGCCCAGACTGAAGATTTCACTGACGGTGAAGCTTCCGGATTTACCTCTGGTGATGAAACTTCTGAAGGCGCCGACCAAAGCGGCTTTGCTTCTGGTGATGGAAGTTCCGACAGCGAAGCTTCTACTGATGATTCTTCTGTCCAGGGACCTTCCCAGAGAGAAAATGCAGGTTCTGTACAGTCTTCTCCAACTCCGGAGGAAGTAACTGTTCCTTATCAGACTCCTGCTGCCAATACAGAACCAGTAGGTCCTTCCCAGTCATCCGGTTCCACCTCCGCTCAGACAACAAATGGCACTTCCCAGGGAAAAAAAGATTCTACCATGGCTGCTATTACCCCCGAACTTTCTGACGATGATGGCACCATCTCTCCCTCCCACGGAAGTTCTGCTTTTGACAACAAATCCGATGAAAAGATGGATACTCTGGTCTCTCAGGTTCAATCCCAGCTTCCTGTTTCAAACGGTTCCTGGAGCGTTTATATCTGTGACCTTTCAGGCGGCTCAGAGGCTACGATCAATGATTCCCCAATGCAGGCAGCCAGCCTGATCAAGCTTTTCATTATGGGTGCAGTATATGAGAATTATGATTCTTTGTCCCAGCAGTATGGTTCTGCCACCTTGGATTCCTATCTGACACCAATGATCACCGTCAGTGATAATGACGCGGCAAACAGTCTGGTTTCCTGCCTGGGAAGTGGCGACAGCACTGCAGGTATGCAGAAAGTAAACAGTTTCTGTCAGTCTCACGGCTACACAAATACTTCCATGGGACGACTGCTTCTTGCCAGCAACGAATTCGGAGATAATTACACTTCTGCCTATGACTGTGGAAAATTCCTGAAAGAAATTTACCAGATCTGCTCTGGTACTACTCAGACGCCAAGCCTTTTACATGCAGAAGAAATGTATTCCCTTCTGAAGCAGCAGCAACGTACCAACAAGATTCCGGCTGCCCTGCCAGAGGGCGTCAGCGTTGCCAACAAAACCGGTGAGCTTTCCGATGTAGAAAATGATGCCGGAATCCTGTACAACGCACAGGGTGGAAACGATCTGGTCATCGTCTTCCTTTCCCAGAACCTCTCCAGCCCGGGAGAAGCCCAGAATACAATTGCACAGCTTAGCCGCAGTATTTATCTCTACTATAATGATTAACCTTAATTGCTATTAAAAATGCGCAGTGCCTCCAAACAACACTGCGCATTTCTATATTAAGAAATTTCTTACTCCTCGTCCCCATTCTCTTCATATGACATTTCCCATATCTCCGAAAAAACAGCCAGCGGACAATCCGTCAAAAGACACATCAGCAGGAAACATTCATATGGGTTCACAATATAAATCTCGCTCATTCCACACTTTTTCAGGATTCTCTGCGCTTCCTCTATGAAATGATGGTATCTGTCATAGGGATCATCATCATCCATCTCCTGAGACACGATAAAGAACTCCAGCGTAAGAAGATCAAACCGCTCTACCGGGAACTTGTGATTCAGAATATTGGTAATTCTCTGTCTGCTGAATCTCTTCTGGCTGAAATGTTTCGCCAGGATAGAGGCTGACATTTTTTTCAGATTTCCCATCTTATTAATAGGAATACCATTGCAGATTACCTTCTCCAGATCAGAAGGAGTAATATTCTCCGGTTTCCAGACCTTATCCCGGCCTTTCTCCTCCTCATCCTTCTGATACATGGCCGCAATGATCTGCTTCGCATGTTCCAGAAGGCGCAGGAACTCCTGAAATGCCTGACTCTTCTCATTCATTGGATCATCCCAGCCAGCTTTCAGGCATGCCAGATATTTCAGCAATTTTTCCTCTGTATCTATGGTAAAATCGCCGCTGATTACTTCCGCCACTTTTCCCTTATCTGCTGCAGGTTCCATGGATTTGTAATTCTCTTTATATTCCTCTGCCTTGCTGTAAGGAAGCTGCTTACTATAACAATACCAGTAGATCACTTCCTCTGGATTATGGAAATCAAAATCCTGCTCCTTCAGCACCCTTGTCAGAAAGTCTGAAACATCCTCCGCGCTCATGCGAAGCCCGAAGCCCAGCAGAAATACAGTCTCGCGCTTTACTGAGGCCTGTGTAAGCCAGTTGTTCACCAACGCAGGAAGCTTAGTTGAAGTAGGATTCATAGACTTGGGTGTATAGGTTTCCCGGAAAGAATCAACTGCAATATCTCTGTATACCTCCTGGGGCACTTCCCCAAACGGTTCCTCAATCCCGGCTCTTTCATAGATATATCTCTTCAAATGATCTCCGAACGAAACCAGCTCCATCTCTTTATATAAATAATGAAAAATAACGTCCGCATCTTCATCCTCAAATCCGTCCAGACTGACTACCTGACGAAATCTCTGGGCGGCCCTTCTGGTAAATTCAAAATCCTTTACGGAATCAAATGCCACTGTCTGTTCAAAATCAAGATCCTGCATACGATTTTTCATCATAAATCACCTTCATTTTCCTATAATCAACTACTTAAATTGTGAAAAATTTTGCCCTCTGATTTATCCCTTCTTCTGCAAAAGCCAGGTTTTGAACGGCTGATTCTCTGCTCTTACCTCGCAGAGAATGATCGTAGTATTATCTCTGGCCCCTTTATTCAGTACCCTTGTTAAAAGAGCATGGGCAATATCACGAATTGAGTCCTCCAGCTTCATAATTTCTTCAATCTCGCGATCAGATAACATATCTGTTACCCCGTCTGAGCAAAGCAGATAACGGTCCCTATCCTGATAAGGAATTGCCGCAATGGCAGGTTCCAACTTCATCTCGGTCTCCTCCACTCCCAGAAACTGAGTCAGTGGTGCTTTCCCAAATCTGCAACTTTTCAACACATGATCTCTGGAAATCTGTGAAAAATCCCCCTTGGAAAACCGATAAATCCTGCTGTCTCCCAGATTACAGATATACGCTTCTTTTTTTCCAAAAGCAATCATCGCCATAGTAGTTCCCATGGCACTGATCCGTTGTTCCCGACCATAATCACATACAGCCTGATTCATATTCTTACAGGCTTCCGTAAGAAAAAGTTCTGGTGTTTTACGAAGCATCCCCTTATTTTCCCTATAAAAATGCTCCAGGCTGTCAGAAGCAAGCCAGGCAGCCATTTCCCCCTGGCTCTCCCCTCCCATGCCGTCAAAAACAGCCATTACCGGAAGGCTCTCCCGAAGCCTGATACCTGTACGGATTTCTTCTGTTCCATGATTACTCACTGGAAGGTGCTCTCCGCAGCACCAGAAATTGTCCTCGTTATTTGGTCGCACTTTCCCTGCATGGCAGGTATATGCATAATCAATATGATATGTCATTCTATTCCTCTTCGTCTGTCTGTCGATATTCCAAAGAATCACAGCCACTTCTTATATGACCGGTATCATCATTCATCTAACTGCTCCAGCGCATTTTTCCAGTATTTCTCGCCACGCTTGGTGTACTCAGTACTGTCATTCTCCTTATCGTGGACAGTTCCGTCTGTATCGATCCAGCGGATCAGTTTGCCACGCTTGTCATAATAATATAATTCCTTCTTATTACCAGTCCATACATATGCAAAAAACAGACGTTCATCCCAGTAATAATACTCCTCATAAACTCCATCTTCGGATGTCTCCGGATAAATCAGCGCTTTTACCAGTTTCCCATTGCTGTCATAGTAGCGAAGCCGATCGCCTTCCTTGCCAACTTCCTTGCAGTCCGGAAGTTCGCTTACAATTGTATTCGCCTGCTCCTTAATTGTCTGAATTGAAGTAGAAAATTCATCAATTTGAGCAGTACTGTTATCATTAGCTTCCAGGACTTCCATAACGTTCTCCGTATTTTGAGCCTTGCGATTCTCATCATGGATTAATTTCATATAAACACCAATAATAATGCATGCCGCAAGCGCCACTACAATAAGGGAAACTGTCCATGGTGAAATCTGTCTTTCCTGGTCCCACCCGCTTCTCTGCTGCTTCTTTCGCTTAGTGGAAGAGGCATTTACTGACTGTTTCTCATAATTTTTCACTGCATTTTTCGCAGGCTTTCTGAGCTGTGCCTCTTCTTCCCGGACAGCTTTCTCAATCTGAGGGTCTTCTGCCACATGGGTGCGCTCCATACAGTCTTCCGGCTTCTGAGGGGCATATCTTCTCTGATCCCGCTCAAGTTCTGCCGAATTTGTCAGCTCCCACTGGGACTTCTCCCACTCTTTCTCTGCATTCACCGGTGCCAGACGAAGCTTCTCCAAATCCCGCAGCATATCTTCTGGTTTCCTGTAACGTTTCCCTGGCTCATATGCACACGCTTTTAATATAATGTGGGAAAAAGAAGCACTGGCATTAACTGGTGCCGGCATTTTCTCCCCTGCCATTCTCCGTGCAAGGGCAGTCTCTTTATCTCTGTATGTAATCAGCTGCTTATCCAGCGAAAGAAAAGGCAGCCTGTTCTGATTCATCAGTTTATATAATACAATTCCAAGGGAATAGATATCAATACTGCTGTCGTACTTCTCTCCCTTGTAAATCTCCGGTGCCATGTAGGAATAGGTACCTTTCTTGGACATATTGCTCATGGTATGTGCCTGTTCCCTGGCAATTCCAAAATCGCCCAGCTTAAAGTCACCGAATCTGGACACAAAAATATTCTCCGGTTTCACATCACGGTGAATAATATTCAATTTCCTGCAATAAATCAATGCCATAGCCAGGTCACAGCCAAGTTTGATCACTTCCTTCTCAGTAAGCTCCTTGCCTGTGCAGTAATCCATAAAGCTGGTAAGATATTCCATTCTTATGGAAATGTCCCAGCCGATCTCATCCAAATATTCCACCACTTTGAAATCTTCAAATGAAACCACATGGGAATTTCCGCAAAAATGCTCCATAGTATATATTTCCTGAATGCAGTCTTCTACCAGATTTCGAAAATATTCCCTGGTAGACTGCTCATTATTCATCTCTGAGCGTACGCTATCAAGTTCTCCCTTACTTGCCGGTATGGATATGATCTTGATTGCGGAGTAAAAAGAGCGGCCTCGTTCTGTCCGCTTTGCTTTATACACTTTCCCAAAGGATCCTTCGCCTATTTTCTCTATAAGTTCCCATTCTGGCCAGACGGAAACCGGAACATCTTTATCCATGTATGTTCTCCCTCCTCGAACGGGTAATGACTTTTTAATGGACTGGCAAGTCTTCCCCGTCACGATGCACAGAAATCATGGATTGCATGATTTTGCACCGCTATTCTCTGGTTTTCTGTGAACTACGTTCCACCAAAACGCCTCGCGGAATACTGCCTTCTGAATAGTTACATAAAACATTATATAGGAATCTTACCACAAATGATAGTCCAGGTTGTATTTTTCTCTATCCATATTTTTCCCACACAACAAAATACCAATCCTATTTTCCCTTACCTCGCCTACGGCGGATTGTCTCAAACAACATTTACCTTGCTGCAGTGTGATCCTGCCAGACTGGACTTTTTTGTGTAACAGTAAGTTCCATAGAATTCTCTGTTACGCAAAAATCCCCCAAAGCAACATTTCTGTCACCCTGGGGGATTTCATATTTTATCGTTTATTCTTCACTGTCTTCAGAAGAATCCTCATCCTCAAATGTATCCTCATCCTCATCCACTGCAAGATCTGCCTCATCAGCAGTTTCCAGCTCTTCTAAGTCTTCCGCTACATCCAGCACATCCTGATCCTCGTCGTCCATTTCATCGAATTCGATTTCTTCTGGCTCTTCCGGCATTCCTGTATCAAGCTCTACATCGCTGTAGCACTTCATACCTGTACCAGCTGGAATCAGTTTACCGATGATTACATTCTCTTTCAGACCGATCAGATGGTCAACTTTACCCTTGATAGCAGCTTCGGTCAGAACCTTGGTAGTCTCCTGGAAAGAAGCAGCTGACAAGAAGGAATCAGTTGCCAGAGATGCCTTGGTAATACCAAGCATTCCCTGTTTTCCAATTGCAGGACGTAATCCCTCAGCTTCCAGTTTCTCATTTACTTCCTCATACTCAAGGAAGTCAACAAGTGTACCTGGCAGGAACTCAGAATCTCCGTTATCCTCGATACGGATTTTCTTCAGCATCTGATGAACGATAACCTCGATATGTTTATCGTTAATCTCAACACCCTGAAGACGGTATACACGCTGAACCTCACGGATCATGTAATCCTGAACTGCACGAACACCCTTGATTCGAAGGATATCATGCGGGTTTACACTACCTTCTGTAAGCTCATCACCAGCCTCCATAACCTGTCCGTCCATGATCTTGATACGGGAACCGTATGGGATCAGGTAAGTCTTGGAATCACCAGTCTCCGGATCTGTTACGATGATCTCTCTCTTCTTCTTGGTGTCATTGATTGTAGCAACACCCTTGATTTCAGTGATGACAGCAAGTCCTTTTGGCTTTCTTGCCTCAAAAAGCTCCTCGACACGAGGAAGACCCTGTGTGATATCTCCACCGGCAACACCACCTGTATGGAAAGTACGCATGGTCAGCTGTGTACCTGGCTCACCGATAGACTGTGCAGCGATGATACCGATGGACTCACCAACCTGTACCGGCTCACCGGTAGCCATGTTTGCGCCATAGCACTTCGCACACACACCAACTTTACACTTACAGCTCAGGATGGTACGGATCTTAACCTGCTCAACAGCACCTCCGGTAATGTTATCTACACCCTCTTTCATGATACGTGCAGCACGCTTCGGAGTGATCATGTGGTTTGCTTTTACAAGGACTTCGCCCTCTTTATTCTTAATGGTCTCGCAGGAGAAACGACCTGTAATACGATCTTGAAGGCTCTCGATCTCCTCCTTACCATCCATGAAACCTTTTACATACATACCGGAAATCTCTGCTCTGTTCTCACAGCAGTCCATCTCACGTACGATCAGATCCTGAGATACGTCAACAAGACGTCTTGTCAGGTAACCGGAATCGGCTGTACGAAGAGCGGTATCGGAAAGTCCTTTACGCGCTCCGTGAGCGGACATGAAGTATTCCAGTACGTCCAGACCTTCACGGAAGTTTGACTTGATAGGAAGCTCGATTGTATGTCCGGTTGTATCGGCCATCAATCCACGCATACCTGCAAGCTGTTTGATCTGTTTATCAGATCCACGGGCACCAGAGTCAGCCATCATGAAGATGTTGTTGTACTTATCAAGTCCGGAAAGAAGTGCATGAGTAAGCTCATCGTCAGTCTTTTTCCAGGTATCAACAACCTCTTTATAACGCTCTTCCTCAGTAATAAGACCTCGTTTATAGTTCTTTGTGATCTTATCTACAGTATCCTGTGCAGCCTTGATCATCTCAGGCTTCTGCGGCGGCACGGTCATATCAGAAATAGATACAGTCATGGCAGCTCTTGTAGAATACTTGTAACCCATAGCTTTGATAGAGTCCAGAACCTCAGCAGTCTTGGTTGCTCCGTGAGTATTAATAACTTTTTCAAGGATCTGTTTCAGCTGTTTCTTACCAACCAGGAAGTCAACCTCAAGAAGAAGCTCATTTCCCGGAATGCTTCTGTCAACAAATCCAAGATCCTGTGGCAGGATCTCATTGAACAGGAAACGTCCCAGTGTAGACTGCACGTTGCCTGTGAAAGTGCTTCCATCCGGCATTACTTTGCTACAGCGGACAAGAATCTTGGACTGCAGAGTAATTACCTGGTTCTCATATGCCAGAATTGCCTCGTTTACGCTCTTAAAGAACTTTCCTTCTCCCTTGTTTCCAGGTCTTTCCTGTGTCAGATAGTAAATACCAAGGACCATATCCTGTGAAGGAACAGCTACCGGTCCACCATCAGAAGGTTTCAGAAGGTTGTTCGGAGACAGAAGCAGGAAACGGCACTCTGCCTGTGCTTCCTGGGACAGTGGAAGATGGACAGCCATCTGGTCACCATCGAAGTCAGCGTTGAAAGCGGTACAAACAAGCGGATGAAGCTTAATAGCCTTACCTTCTACAAGGATCGGCTCAAACGCCTGGATACCCAGACGATGCAGTGTAGGTGCACGGTTCAGCATAACCGGATGTTCTTTGATAACATCTTCCAGAACATCCCATACAGCTGGCTCAAGCTTCTCTACCATCTTCTTGGCATTCTTAATATTGTGAGAGGTACCGTTTGCTACCAGTTCTTTCATAACGAAAGGCTTAAACAGTTCAATTGCCATTACGATAATAACTGCCGATACAATCATTCCGGCGATATATTCGATTCTGCCGTGGCCGAAGGGATGCTCCGTGTCCGGCTTCTGCCCGGCCATTTTGAACCCGATCAGGGTAATCAGCGAAGAACCTGCATCGGAAAGATTGTTGAAAGCATCCGCAGTGATAGCGATGGAATTGCTGATAAGGCCGGCCAGAAACTTACCGATAAAAAGAAGGATATTAAAACCGATTCCCACGCTTCCGCAAAGCACTCCATAGGACTGCCTGACAGAAGGGCTTTCCGTCTGTTCATAGTTTTTAATAAAATATCTGGCCAGCAGCTGTACCATGATGCAACCTCCTTGGAATTAAAATAAAGACTGAAAATATTATGCAGTATTCCCCTATTTTAACAGCTTCTGCAAAAAAAACAATCCCTGCTTTTGCTTTTCTGGCAGGAGCCGGGATAAACGCATCAAGGCTGGTTTCACCGGAAAAAACGTATTGCGCCCTTCAGGGAAAGCGTGTATAATTGCTAAGGAATAGGCCGGCGCGTCATCCGGCGCGGCCGCCTTGCTGGAACAGTTATGTTATCCGGAAGTGACATATATAGTTATAATGAAGAAAGAGGAGAAGAATATGAGCAAGAAACCGGTAGTATTAATGATTCTTGACGGCTATGGGCTGAATGAAAAGAAGGACGGCAATGCCGTGGCAGAAGCCAAAACTCCTGTAATGGACAAGCTGATGGCGGAATGCCCCTTTGTCAGGGGAAATGCCAGCGGCATGGCAGTCGGACTTCCTGACGGACAGATGGGCAATTCTGAGGTAGGCCATCTGAACATGGGCGCAGGCCGTATTGTATATCAGGAACTGACCAGAATTACCAAGGAAATCCAGGACGGAACCTTTTTTGAAAATCCTGCCCTGCTGGATGCTGTGGAAAACTGCAAAAAGAATGATTCCGCGCTGCATCTGTACGGCCTCGTGTCCGACGGCGGCGTCCACAGCCATATCACTCATATTTACGGGCTGCTGGAACTGGCGAAGAGGAATAATCTTTCCAAGGTTTATGTGCACTGCTTCCTTGACGGACGTGACACGCCCCCTTCAAGCGGAAAGGGCTATGTGGAGCAGCTGGAAGCAAAGATGAAGGAAATCGGCGTGGGCCAGGTGGCTTCCGTGATGGGCCGCTACTACGCAATGGACAGGGATAATAACTATGACCGTGTGAAGCTGGCTTACGATGCGCTGACCAAAGGGGAAGGCCTTACCGCTGAAAGCGGCCCCGCAGGCATCCAGGCTTCCTATGACAGAAATGAGACGGATGAATTCGTGAAGCCTACCGTGGTTGTAAAGGACGGCGCGCCGCTGGCAACCATTCAGGATAAGGACTCTGTTATATTCTTCAATTTCCGTCCCGACCGTGCAAGAGAAATCACCCATGTTTTCTGTGACGATGAATTCAAGGGCTTTGACAGACCGCACAGACCGGACGTTACCTATGTATGCTTTTCAGAATATGACCCCACAATCCCGAATAAGGAAGTGGCTTTCCATAAGGTGGATATTACAAATACCTTCGGCGAGTGGCTGGCAGACAACAATATGACCCAGGCCAGAATCGCTGAAACGGAGAAATATGCCCATGTTACCTTCTTCTTCAACGGCGGCGTGGAAGTTCCCAACAAAGGGGAGGAAAGAATCCTTGTGAATTCCCCCAAGGTTGCCACCTATGATCTCAAGCCGGAAATGAGCGCTTATGAAGTGTGTGACAAGCTGGTTGAGGCTATTAAGTCCGATAAATACGACGTTATTGTAATTAATTTTGCCAATCCGGATATGGTGGGACACACAGGTGTGGAAGCAGCAGCCATCAAAGCGGTGGAAGCAGTGGATGAATGTGTCGGCAAAGCGGTGGATGCGCTTAAGAGCGTGGACGGCGTAATGTTCATCTGCGCGGATCACGGCAATGCGGAGCAGCTGGTGGATTATCAGACCGGCGCGCCTTTTACCGCCCATACAACGAACCAGGTTCCCTTTATTCTTGTGAACTATGATCCTGCCTACACCCTGAAGGAGGGCGGCTGCCTGGCGGATATCGTTCCTACGCTGATTCAGATTATGGGGAAGGAACAGCCTGCGGAAATGACCGGAAAGTCCTTGCTCATTAAGAAATAAGAACCAAAGGAAGCAGGAATTTTATAAAGTTTATAAGATAAGAAGCGGGAAAACCATAATTTCCTGCCGGCAGATCTGTGAAAGAAATGGAGCTTTGCTTAGATATTAAGCAGAGCTCTTTTTCTGTAACATTTATGTAACAAATAATTGCATAATATGTCAAACTATGGTATATTAAGTGTATCAGAATGATTAGTACACTTGATACAGCATTCAATCCCGACAGCAGCAGCACAGACGGATGCGCCTGCGCATTAGCGCATGCTTGAAAATTGCTTTCCGGCTGCTGCTGCGAGGGTCAAATATCCCGCAGCGGAGTATTTGACTGCAGAAAGGAGTCCTATGATTATACTTGACTATAAAGATGCCAGGCCGATTTACGAGCAGGTTGTGGACAAGTTTCAGAAGCTCATTCTGACAGGAGCGTTGGAGCCGAATACGAAAATGCCGTCGGTACGGAGCCTGGCGGTGGAACTGTCAATCAATCCCAATACCATCCAGCGGGCCTATGCCGAGCTTGAAAGGGAAGGATTTATTTACACGGTAAAGGGCCGGGGGAATTTTGTCGCCTACGACGAAGGCCTGTTAAGTTACCGGAAGAAGGAAATATACAGTAAGCTGGACGAGCTTATCAGGGAAGCCGGTGAAATCGGCATCAGCAGAAGCGAGATGTCCGACTATGTGAAGGAAGGGCATGAAGCAGTGCTGCAGGGGGCAACCGGGGAGGGCTTTGGTTATGATTGAAATTAAAGATGTGACCAAGCGTTTTGACAAAATCAAAGCGGTGGATCATGTAAGTTTTTCCATCAGGGAAGAAAATGTGTTTGGGCTGATTGGAACCAATGGCGCAGGGAAAAGCACGATGCTGCGTATGCTGGCGGGCGTTCTGAAGCCGGACGGCGGTATGGTGCTTGTGGACGGCATGCAGGTCTATGATAATGTAAACGCAAAGAAATGCTTCTTTTTTATCGGGGACGAGCCTTATTTCTTTTCCACTGCCACCCCCCGGGATATGGAGAAGTATTACAGCAGCGTATTCCCCTCCTTCAGCAGGGAATCCTATTATCTGTACCTTGCCAACTTCGGCCTGGACAGCAGGCGGAAAATCAATACCTTTTCCAAAGGCATGAAAAAGCAGCTTGCCCTGATCTGCGGCGTCTGCTCCGGCACGAAATATCTGTTCTGCGATGAAACCTTTGACGGGCTGGACCCGGTAATGCGCCAGGCGGTGAAGAGCATTTTTGCAGCGGATATGGAGGACAGGAACCTGACTCCCATCATCGCATCCCATAACCTGAGGGAACTGGAGGACATCTGCGACCATGTGGGGCTATTGCACAAGGGCGGCGTGCTCCTGTCCAAGGAACTGGAAGAGATGAAATGCAATATTCAGAAAATACAATGCGTCTTTTCTTCCGAGGAAGAAGCGAACAGGGTACTGGAAAAGTTTGATATTGTAAAAAAGGAAAAAAGAGGCTCTCTGTTTACGCTGACGGTAAGAGGAGGCAGAGACGAGATCATTGCGCAGTTTACGGCGGCGGAAACCTATTTTTATGAGGTGCTGCCTTTATCTCTGGAAGAAATTTTCATCAGTGAAACGGAGGTGACCGGGTATGATATCAAAAAGCTCCTTTTGGGCTAGTATGAGGGAGAATCTGAAAAGGCGGGGCTGGACGGTCCTTTTGTGTATGCTTGTTATGTTTCTGGTGCTGCCCGTGAGCCAGGCCATGGCTGTTTCCGTCAACCGCCAGAAGGTGGAGGCGGGAGGCAGCTACTATATGGCCGGCAGCAACGGCCGGGAGTGGGTGGCAGAGACCTTCATGAATGCCATAAGCTTTGACATACGCCTGGTTGCCGTTTTCGCAGCCTTTGCGGTGCTGTTTGCGATTCAGGGCTTTTCCTGGCTGTACAGCCGCAAGAAGACGGACATGTACATGAGTGTGCCTGTATCCTCCGGAAAGAGATACTTTACTATTTACCTGAATGGAATCGGTATTTTTGCAGGCTGCTATTTCTGCACGCTTCTTATGGTGCTTGCAGTGGGCGCGGCGCTGGGGGTCCTGTCGGGAAAAACTATACTGGTTGCCCTGGGTGCCTTTTTATGCAATATGATTTTTTTTGCAGCGGTCTATAACCTTTCTGTAATCGCTGTAATGATGACAGGAAATGTGCTTGTTACACTGCTTGCCTGCGGCTCCTTTTTCATGTATGAGTATATGCTCCGTTTCCTGTTGGACGGGATGCGTTCCGCTTTTTTCAGAACCTACTGTTCCTTTGCGGATGTTATGGATAAGTCATGGACATCGCCGATATTGACCTATTCCCTGGGACAATTCTCTGCAAACAGCTATTGCACCGGAGGGGGCAGCAGATATCTGCGGCTTTTTATGGAAGATCTGGCCCTGGTTGCCGTACAGGCAGTTGTATACGGCGTACTTGCCTATATTTTATACCGGAACAGGAAAGCGGAGGCTGCAGGGAAGTCCATGGCCTTTACCAGAAGCAAAAGTGTGGTGAAACTGCTGTTGATGATTCCGGTTACCCTTATGGCTGGACTGTGGTTCAGAGGGCTTTCCGGCGGAAGTATTTTTTTCACTGTTCTGGGAATGCTTATCGGACTGCTGCTTTGTCATGGGCTGATACAGATTATTTATGAGTTCGACATCCGTTCCGTGCTGATGAAAAAGTGGCATCTGTTTGTGGCAGGCGGCGCGGCAGCATTTATTTTCTGCTTCTTTTATTTTGATTTTTCAGGTTATGATACATATATTCCTGAGACCGAGGATATTGCCAGCGTGGCTTTTACCCTCCAGAATGATATTTATGGCTTTGTTAATTATGACAGATTATTCCAGAAGGATATCTACTATGTGAATCATGGGGAATATATGCTGGAACATATGGCTTCGGAGGATACGGATACCATAGAGGCGGTAAGGACTATCGTCCGGAAGGATCATGAAGCCAATCTGGATATGAGCGTATACCATAAAGATTATACGCTTGTATATATCCGCTATAATCTGACAAACGGTAAATCTGTCTGCAGGACTGCCGCGGTAAACCTGCGGGAAGTTCTTCCGGAAATGGATGCTGTTTTTGCGGACAGAGC
>OHDQ01000523.1_pt1 | contig 14950 bp, 10 predicted proteins | sample 1606421 | NCBI WGS metagenome assembly OHDQ01 (sample SAMEA3879589, study PRJEB24766) | human gut metagenome | biome: human-associated habitat; feature: feces | place: USA | collected 1985/1987
ATTGACAAGCAGCCCGGCGTCTATTATACCGGTGACCTGGCTGACGAGAAAACACTGGAGCGCTTTACGGCGCAGGTAATTGCCGACTATGGCCATATAGACTATCTGATTAACAACGCGCTGCCATTAATGAAGGGAATTGACAGCTGTACCTGGCAGGAATTCAACTACGCGCTTAAGGTGGGCGTTTCTGCGCCTTTTTATCTGTCAAAGCTGTTCCTGCCGTATTTTAATCCCGGCGCTTCCATCGTGAATATTTCATCCTCAAGAGATCGCATGAGCCAGCCGAATACGGAAAGCTACACCGCGGCAAAGGGCGGGATAGAATTACTCAGGTGTCCTTTACTTCTTCAAGCACCAGTTCATTTTCCGGAAGTTCGTCCAAAAACCTGACGGACAGAACGGCCTGCGGCCAGTTCAGGCTGACTTGCGCATATTTTCCCCGGCTGCGCGCCGTTCCTTCCAGAAGCTGCAGCAGCTCAGTCAGCTTTTCCCTCGTCAGATATCCGCCGCGCCAGTGGAAGGTCAGGTTTTTCTTTTTTTTGATTGCCTGCAGCGCTCTTTTTTCCACATCCTCCGTTTTGGTGAAGGACTGTTTTTTTACCAGGTAATAAAACAGGTTCCCTTCGCTGCAGGGAGGCGCTTTGTAAAGAACCGGCTCATGATCCCGGAAAAAGGCGCTGTCTGAGAGGTTAAAATAATCATACCGGATATTGTCCCCAGTACCCAGGGAATTGTCAAAGGTGGCATCCAGGTGACAGTACTTTCCTTCCGCCCTGATGATATTCCAGGCATGTCTGTACTTAATGTTTTTCTCCGGATTGGCCTCGGAAATGGCGATCATGCACCAGATTCCAAGGGCGTCACACAATATTTTTACCGTTTTGGCAATTCCCTCGCAGACGCCCACGCCTTGTCCCAGCGGGCCGATAATTTCATGGGAATAGGGCTTTTTCAGTTTATCATAGCGAACGCCCTGGCAGATAAAATCATGGATATAAAGCTCCTTTTCCCACGCTGTAAGCGCCTGTGCCGGGCGGATCAGCTTGGCGATCCTTGCTTCCATTGCCTTCTGGTGTTCCCGGATCTTCGCCTTCTCAAACAGATACTCGGGAACCAGCTCCACTTTGGCAGAATCCGGATAAAAACGGTATTGAAAGCCCACGGCATAAAAAATCTCAGGGCAGTCCAGACGCAGCTGGAAAAAGATATCCCCCAGTACCCGGTTTTCCAGCCTTGTAACCAGGAATGAGGGCGCAAGGGCCTGAAGGCCCGCTTTCATGTCACGGTAAGCAGCCTGCTGTTGTTTGTCCAGCTGCATATAATAGTAGGGTTCCATGTTGTACTCCGGTTTTGTTTTATCTTACGTCCTGCTGCAAAGGGCCGGCAGGCTCAGCTATCCTGGGCCGTACAGAATAGAAACTTCTCTTTCTCCCCCTTTGCATGATAGAGGGCGGTATCGGCTTTTTTGAATAATTCGCCAAAGTCCGCTGCATCGCGGGGCCAGATCGACACACCGATGCTGTTCGTGCAGGCAATGCCGTCTGTCTCAATACGCGTCAGGCCGGACAGCTTGCCCCACAGCCACCGCTCATTATCAATATCCCTGGCCAGGATAATAAACTCATCCCCGCCGAACCTGCCTGCAATATCCGTTTTCCTGAAAGTATTCCGTATTTTCTCCGCAACTGCTTTAATCACCTTATCGCCTTCGAAATGGCCGAAGGTATCATTAAAGTTCTTAAAATTATCAATGTCCAGCATTATCAGGGCATGCTTCATGTGGCTTTCCCTGCGCAGATTTTCAGTAATCAGTTTTATTGTGTGTTCTTTATTATAAAGGCCTGTAAACGCATCAAGCTTAACCGCCTGGCGCAGGCAGTCCGTCTGCTCCTTCATATCGGATATATCCGTGATCACCCCCACCATTCTTGCCGGTACTCCATTCTCCATGACAGGGGTTACAAAAATCCTGCACCATATATAGCCGGAATTCCCTGCCTTCATACGGGCTTCATAGGCAGTGGATTTTCCCGCCAGAACATCTGAAAAGGCATTCTCAATCACAGCCTCATCCTCCGGATGTGAAAAATACCTGCTTACGGCCAGTCTGTATGCCTCCGGATCCAGCCCGCTGTAGGGCTGGACATCCTTCAAAATGGATTCTCCGGAAACACCAAAGATGACTTCCGCATTTTCAAAATAAGTATACAGCTGCTTCTGTATATCCACCTCAAAAATACAGATTTTTGCGGCGGTCAGCGCCACATGCAGCCGTTCCTTGTACTGTGTCAACTCATTCATGGCGGTTGGGCCTCTTTCCCCGATGCAATATTCAACAGTCGCTCTTTTCTATATTAGCATCCTTTATGAATAAAAGAAACGGTAAATATGAACAGCAAATAATTTCCGTGCTCTACTTCGCCGCCCAGCTGTCCGCCGTCTTGGCCTCCGCCACACAGGGCACCGACCTGAGGATATCCTTCCCCGCACTTTCCATCACCGTCTTCAGACGTGCCGCCGCCTCCAATGCTTCCGTTTCCGGCACCTCCATCAGGATTTCATCATGGACAATCCCCACGATCTTCCAGTCCCTGCCCACAATTTCCTCAAACAGCAGGCCCAAAGCCCTTTTCAGGATATCGGCCGCCGTTCCCTGTACGGGGGTATTGGCCATGTCGGCCACGCCGGATCTTGGGGAAAACAGGAATTTCCTTCCGGTAAGCGTCCTGCCCTCCCAGAAGGTTCCCACCTTCAGGTCATGATGCCACCAGCTGATTCCCGCATAAGCGTTAAAAAAACTGTCCCGGAATTTCTTAGCCTCCTCTAGCGTCATATCCACGCCGTAGGACTGGGCTGCATACTGCTGCAGCCCCGCCGCCCCCATTCCGAATATCAGGCCGAAATTCACCGCCTTGGCCGCCTGTCTCTGGGCGGATGTCACCTGTTCTGCCGGAATATCCGATATGAGGGAGGCGGTCAGCCTGTGCAGATCCTCCCCGCGGGCATATGCCCCCTTCATCCTCACATCCCCTGAAATCTGCGCCGCCACCCGGAGTTCAATCTGGGAATAATCCGCCAGCACCAGCTTTCTGCCCTCCGGGGCGATAAAACAGCTGCGGAAACGGGCTTCCCTGGGAATCTGCTGGATATTCGGCCCCCAGCAGCACATTCTGCCGCTGTATGCGCCGATCTGCCCATATTTTGGGTGCAGCCGGCCCGTAACCGGATGTATCTGCGCAGGAAGAGGATGCAGGAAGCCGGAAAGCAGCTTGGAATATCTCCGGTAATCGGTGAGCGCTTTTACCAGAGGATGATTATGATAGGGCGCCAGGCTGTAGCGGGAGGTGTTCGGTACATGGATGCCGTTATCCCGCAGCAGCCTGAGCACATAGACATTGCTGTCAAAATTTACATCCACGGCTTCCTGCGTTCCCCACAAGGTCAGCTGGAAGGTCGGTTCCCCGCTGAAGGCATATAACGCCTTAAGCGACTTCTCATACTGCTCCTGGATATCCGCGCACAAAACCTCCCACTGCTCCAGATCCAGACAGATCCCATCATATTCCGTCCAGGCCAGCGCCGGCGCACATGCAAATTCAATCTGTGCCACCCTCTCCAGCCCGTTATCCTGAAGCTGCTTTCCCAGGCATTCCCACAGCCGCAGCAGAACACCGGAATCCAGCGCCGCATATTCAAGCTGGGACGCGGTCAGGGAACCGCTCCAGTCCCCGGTCTGCTCCGTCTTGTCCAGCGTCTCTCCCAGATAATGCTCCGACACAGCCGCCAGGTTCACCTTACGCGGGCCGCCGCAGGGGCGCAGCAGCTCCGCCGCCAGCATGGTATCGAACACCGGCACCGCGCACACTCCCGCTTTTCTCAAAAACTGCAGGTCGAACTTGGCATTATGAAAAATTTTCACACTGTCACCCTCCAGCGCCTCCCGCAGGAACGCGGTTCCCTTTTCCGGCCCGGCCGTCCTGTCACGCCTGTCCTCCGTCCCGCCGCCGAGAAAGGAAAAACAGTCTATCAACAGCACGGGCATACCGGGAGCGCCTATCTGTATGAGTCTGAGCCTGTCCCTGTGCACGTCCAGCCCTGTAGTCTCCGTATCCACCGCCAGCACAGGCGCCTTTTTCAACTGCTCCAGAAAAGGTTCCCCTTCCTCCGGGGTACGAACCAGGATATACTCCATGCGATCATCCTTCTTTCCTTTTTGCTGCTTTCATTATAACAGTATCCCTCTGCAACAGCAACCGAATATCAAACATATGTTCTTTTTATATTATTGCCCGCAGGCGGTGAACAAGCAAAAACGTTGTTAAAAGAAGCACTTTTTACAATATAATCAGTGTTTTTTCTGTAGTGAATGCATTCTTCCTCTCGTATAATAATAAAAAAGGCTGCCAATACAGGCAGCGTGGCACCAAACACATAAGGAGGGGCGCTATGGAACATCTCTTTTCGGCAATCAACAATATCTTCAACTTCGTCATACCCGTTTCCGACTTTTTCTGGGACTTTCCCACCAATTTCAGCTGGTATGCCTCCATTCCCATCCTGGGGAATTTTTCACTGGCGGTAATGCTGCTCATCGGCTCGGGCATCTATTTCAGCATCAGGACAGGTTTTATCCAGGTGACGCATTTTGGAAAGGGAATCCGCATCCTGGCAAAGAAAAAAAGCGATGAAATCGGCATTTCCTCCCTGGCGGCGTTCTTCCTGAGCTCAGCCATGCGCGTCGGCCCGGGCAATATTCTTGGCGTTACCGGCGCCATCGCAACAGGAGGCCCGGGCGCGCTGTTCTGGATGTGGGTATCCGCATTTTTCGGAATGGCAACCGCTTATACAGAAGCCGTCCTGGCACAGATTTTCAAAGAAAAGAAAAAAGATGAGTTCGTAGGAGGCCTTCCCTTTTATGGAAAGGTGCTGCTGGGGAACAAGCTCTGGGCAGGCGTCGCCCTGTCGCTGATGTACATCATCTACGCCATGTGCTGCCTTCCCGCCCAGGGCTTTAACGTGGTAAGCTCCATCGGCCAGATGGCTGAAATCGTTACCGGCGCTTCCATGGGCAGCGCTTCTTATTTTTACTATATTGTATCCGTTCTTCTCATCCTCGTTACCGCCTATATCGCTTTCGGAGGCATCCGCAAGGTCACCAGGGTCACCGACGGGCTGGTTCCTGTCATGGCTGTGATCTACGTGGGTGTGGTTTTCCTGCTCATTCTCCTGAACCTGGGAAGCGTCCCCTATTTCTTCGGCGCGGTGTTCGGAGGCGCATTTACGCCCCAGGCAGTATTCGGCGGTATTTTCGGCACGGTTCTGGTACAGGGCGTGAAAAGAGGGCTGATGTCCAATGAAGCCGGACAGGGCACCATCACCATGGCCGCCGGCGCCGCCAATACGGATCATCCCTGCGAACAGGGCTGCGTCCAGTCCATCGGCGTGTTTCTCGATACCATGGTTATCTGCACCCTTACCGGCTTCGTCGTTGTCATGGCGCATGTCTGGACCGGCAGCAGCGCTGAGGCCTGGTTTGCCATGGATCGCCTGCCTAAATTCCTGGAATCCGCAAAGGTGCTTACCCCGGGTACGGCCATGAACGCGGCAGTGGCCTTCCTGCTCACCTTCTGCTTCTGTCTGTTCGCCTTCACCTGCCTGGTGGGAATGATCTCCTTCAGCGAAATCGCAGCCAACCGGATCAGCTCCAGCAAAAAGGTGATTTATACCGTCCGCATTGTTGGCATTTTCATCACGGCTTTCGGTATCGCCTGCTCCCTGGCCGGAATTGAACTGGGAAATCTCTGGGCCATCTCCGATCTGGGCAACATCCTGATCGTTTTTGCCAACATTCCCCTTCTCTATCTGGGAGCAAAATGTGTGTTCCGCGCCACCGCCCATTTTAAAAAGAAAGACGGAACGCCTTTTACCTCTTCTGTTATCGGGCGCAGCTGTCCCTACTGGGATGAAAGAGCCGGTAAGGCCACAGATAAAAAAACAGATTCCGCCAGATAATCCGCAGCCCAGGCAAAAAGGACCTGCCAGCATCACCGGTACAGAAGCGCAAGATAATGCATAAGCTGTATCACCAGGTCCTCTTTTCCTTTGGGGCATTCCTCCATCAGCCGTTCAATCAGCTGGTTGGAATTATGCTCCCCTGTAATCAGGTAGGTAGGGTCAAGCTCTAAATGTTTCCTGACCAGTAAAATCCTTTCTATGGTAAGCTTCCTGTTTCCTCTCTCTATCTCTCCGTAATACGTTTCTGAAATTCCAAGCAGCTTTGCAGTCTGCTTCTGTGTCAGCCCCATTTTCTCCCTCCGGGCCCGCAGTCTGTCCCCAATATCCATCAACAGCTTAGATTCAGGCATTTCTTCCCCTCTTTCTCCGCTAAAACGCGTACACTCCCCATAAATCCCTTCAAAAATAAATTACAAGGAATTTACCTCATCCGCCGTGCTTTGTCAACATGCGCAAAGCAGTAATCCATGGCGCACAGGGAAATATTTATAGTATCAAATTCAAGGAATTGCATATTATTAGTATATTGAAAGATAACTTCCGTATTTATAGTCTTTTATATGGAGGTCGGAAAAAATATGGATAACATCTCGAAACTGGTTGGGGCCAGAATCAGAGGATTTCGGAAGGAAAAGCATTTAAGCCAGGAGGAGCTGGCGGAAAAATGCAATCTTCATCCCACTTACATCGGGCAGCTGGAACGCGGAGAGAAAAACCCGACAATAGAAAGTGTCATGAAGATATCCGACGGACTGCAGGTTCCCTTAGACCAGCTCTTTGCCAATGTCACTGCTGCCAACTTTCCTGCCATGGATTATATTCCGGATAAAATCATGTTTCTTGTAATGGAACTGACTCCCAAAGAACAGAAGATCATATATGAATTAATCCTTCTGGCATTGAAGCTTCGTAATTAAATAATGAATGACCTATGGTAACTGTGAAGGAACTGAACAGTTACAGCTTATGAAAAAATGCAGCCTCAGGTATCTCTCCGGCTGCATTTTTCTGTAGGTTTTTATTCTGAAAACCGCAGACGAGGTTTACGCCACCCCACGTAAACACTGCTTCTGCGGTTTTCTTTCTTTTTTACCCGGACCCGGCAGCGCCGGAACCGGAATTTTTTATTACTTAAGCGAACGGATTTTCCGTAGGATACATCATGCCCTTAGGCTGGTTGAAGTTGATTTCATCCGTTTCAACACCGATGTATTTAAATACTTCATACAGAGCCTTTCCGAAATGTCCGAAAGCAACTGCACCGTGGTGAGGATAGTTCTTCTCAACCAGGACATGACGGTAGAAGCGTCCCATTTCAGGAATGGCGAATACGCCGATTCCGCCGAAGGAACGGGTTGCCACAGGCAGAACCTCGCCCTGTGCGATGTATGCGCGCAGCTTGGCATCCGCTGTGCTCTGCAGACGGTAGAAGGTAATGTCCCCGGGGATGATATCTCCTTCCAGAGTACCCTGGGTAACTTCTTCAGGCAGGCTTCTTGCCATGATGAACTGATATTTCATCTCGCAGAAGGAAAGCTTGCTGGATGCGGTATTTCCGCAGTGGAAGCCCATGAAGGTATCTTTCTGGGTATAGTCATATTTTCCTTTGATGTCGGATTCAAACATATCAGCGGGAACCGTATTGTTGATATCCAGCAGAGTAACCACATCGTTGCTGACAACGGTTCCGATGAACTCACTCAGAGCGCCGTAAATATCAACTTCACAGGATACCGGGATGCCTCTCTTGGTCAGACGGCTGTTTACATAGCAGGGAACGCAGCCAAACTGTGTCTGGAATGCAGGCCAGCATTTTCCGGCAACTGCTACGAATTCACGGCTTCCCTTATGTTCTTCGATCCAGTCAAGCAGGGTCAGCTCGTACTGAGCCAGCTTGTTTAAGATTTCGGGCTTCTTGTTTCCTGCACCCAGTTCTTCTTCCATATCCTTTACAACTTCAGGGATTCTCTCATCTCCTGCATGGTTGTTGAAGGCTTCGAACAGATCCAGTTCGGAGTTTTCTTCGATTTCCACACCCAGGTTGAACAGCTGTTTAATCGGTGCGTTGCAGGCCATGAAGTCTTTCGGACGAGGTCCGAAGGAAATGATCTTCAGGTTTCTTAAACCAACGATTGCCCTGGCAACAGGTGCGAATTCAGCGATCATATCAGCGCATTCGGAAGCAGTTCCCACCGGATATTCGGGAAGATATGCTTTCAGGTTGCGCAGCTTCAGGTTATAGCTTGCATTCAGAACGCCGCAGTATGCGTCGCCTCTGCCGCTTACCAGATTGTTTCCGGTTTCTTCCGCAGCAGCCACTACCATAGCCGGTCCGTCAAATTCCTTGATTAACAGGGTTTCAGGTGTTTCAGGTCCGAAGTTTCCAAGGTAAACCACGATTGCATTGCAGCCGGCTTCCTTCACGTCCGCCAGTGCTTTTCTCATATCGATTTCATTTTCGATACATACAGGGCACTCATAAAGGCCGTCCCCATATTTTTCCTTGTAAGCTGCAACTACTGCTTTTCTTCTGGATACGGATAAATCCATAGGGAAGCAGTCACGGCTTACCGCTACGATAGCGATTTTTTCTTTCGGCATGTTGTTCATTTCTTTCCTCTCCTTTCGCGGCCATAGGCCGCACTAAAATCAGGGGAGAAGCGTCTTTTGCTTCTCCGGTGGGACACAAGGTGTCCCATCCTCTCCTTTCGCGGCCTTAAGGCCGCATTAAAAACTGGCTTATTTTACACAGATGTTCTCACCCTTCAGGCCGATATGGCATCCTTCGGGAAGGCCGCCCTCGGCATGTCCGATGAGCCATTTGTTCTTGGCAGTGATCAGCGCATCCTCGCCGCCTGCACAGTGGTTCTCATCCAGCGGCAGATTGGTTCCGTCGGGGAGAACGATAGCACAGCGGAAGCCTTCCTCCGTGCTGTTGCAGGGCGCATAGTGAAGTGTTGTTGCATAAAGCTCCACGCCCACACCCTTAGGAAGCAGAAAAGCTTCCACCTTAGAGGTATCGTAAGTATAGCCCTCTTCGATATCCTGCTGCCAGCCAAGCAGCAGAATCAGATCGGAAGCCGCCACGTCGATCTCTGAGGATCTGTGGTACTCCAGCGCGTTCAGCTTGTAATTATTGCCGTTGCAGAAGCCGATCTGGATCGGCATTTCCCCATAGGCAGTATCCTGAAGCTCCTTGTATACAGGAAGAGCCTCCAGCTGTTCCACGCTTGGCTCATAAACAACTTCCTGTGTACAGGGTGTCTTTTCCAGTTCTGCAACCAGAGCCGTAAAATCCACATTGTCCACTACCCTTCCGTATTTCCGGAAAGCGGCGTCCGTTACTTTCTTAATTTCCATCCCTCTTCTCCTTTCTTTTGTTCAGTCCATTTTTAGATTCAGCCGGAATCAGCCGGCATTATCAGCATTGAGAACATCCCTGCGCGGCTTTGCCCACAGCCGGGAATTTATTAAATAATCTTGTCAAACAGTTCTTTGCAGGCAGGATAAATCTGTCTGAACTGCTGATATCTTTCCTCATATTTCACTGTCAGCTCCGGATCAGGCTCCACGGTTCCCACAACCTTCACCAGCTTGTCTGCGGCTTCCTCCACGCTTGCGAACTCTCCGCAGCCCACAGCCGCCAGAATCGCTCCGCCGTAGCCGGGTCCTTCTTCGCTTTCAATCATGTCAACCTTAATGCCAAGCACGTTCGCCATGATCTTCTTCCAGAGAGGGCTCTTCGCTCCGCCGCCGCAGATCTTGGTTCTTTCAATATGTATTCCCAGAGACCTGGCAACCTCAAAGGAATCCCTCAGTGCAAAAGCAACGCCTTCCAGAACAGCCTGCGTCATATCAGCCCTGGTGGTATCCATGGTCATGCCGATGAAGGTTCCTCTTGCATTGGGGTTATTATGGGGAGAACGCTCTCCCATCAGATAAGGCAGGAAAAATACATGGTTTTCTCCCAGCTTTGTAATGGCCGCCTGCTCCGTCGCATAATCGCCTGTGCCGATGATATCATCCATCCACCACTTGTTGCAGGAAGCCGCGCTGAGCATGCATCCCATCAGATGGTATTTCCCGTCCGCATGGGCAAACGCGTGCAGCGCATTGTTGCTGTCCACACAGAAGCTTCTGGAGGAAATAAAAATCGTTCCGCTTGTTCCCAGGGAAATATTGCACATGCCGTCGCCCACGGTTCCGGTTCCAACAGCCGCAGCCGCGTTGTCCCCGGCTCCTGCAATCACCTTTACATTCCCGGGCAGCCCCAGCTCCTGTGCGATTTCGGGAAGCAGTGTTCCCACCACTTCATAGCTTTCAAAAATCTGCGCCAGCTGTTCCTTACGGATACCGCAGATTTCGCACATTTCTTCCGACCAGCAGCGGTTCTTCACATCCAGCAGCAGCATGCCGGAAGCATCGGATACATCCGTGCAGTGTACGCCGGAAAGCTTATATGCAAGGTAATCCTTGGGAAGCATGATTTTTTCTATTTTGGCAAAATTCTCAGGCTCTTTGTTCTTCACCCAGAGAAGCTTCGGCGCGGTAAAGCCTGCAAAAGCAATATTCGCCGTATATTCGGACAGCTTATCCTTGCCGATTACCTGATTCAGATAATCCGTCTCCTCACCGGTCCTTCCGTCATTCCATAAAATGGCCGGGCGGATGACCTGATCCTCCTTATCCAGAATTACCAGTCCGTGCATCTGTCCGCCGAAGCTGATGCCCGCCACCTGTGATTTGTCACATTCCGCAACCAGCTCCTTCAAGCCTGCCATGGTCTGCTCAAACCAGTCCTCCGGCTTCTGCTCAGACCAGCCCGGATGAGGGAAAAACAAAGGATATTCCTTTGAAACAATCTTCTTAATCGCTCCCTTTTCGTCCATCAGCAAAAGCTTGACCGCCGATGTCCCAAGATCTACGCCTATGTATAACATACCGCGCCTCCCGTCCTTTCCTTCTTAAATGCGGCTTTCAATGCGACGCCTCAGCCAGCCTTCCGGCTTCCCCAAAAGCAATTGCCCGCATGCCGCCTGTTTTTTGTCCGTTCTTACGTGCCCGTGCACGTTACTTTCATAATAAATGATTTCCTTCCAAAAATCAATGGGGTTTGTCAAATTCGTTAAAATATACAATCTACCTTGTTTTTTGCGGCCTTTTGCCATCCTCTTTTGTATAATCTGCTGTTTCGTGTTGCACGCACACGATTTTCACCCTTTGAAAATTGACTTTGCACGTTTATTATGTTACGGTTATGGAAAGTGTAACTGCAAAGTTGCATACAACTGCAAGGTTGCATACAACCATCGGATAACCGGAATTTACATTGCCATAAGAATCCGGAACATTTCTGCCGGTCGTCTGCCGCGGGCGTCCTGTCCGGCAGACGGGAAAATATTCGTTTTTCTTTGAATTCACCGTTTAACCCGCCGCCAGCAGAAATAATCAAAGCCCCCGCTGTAAGCAACGGGCCATCAAATTTGCAGCGCTGCAGAGCAGCGGGGCATTTGACCCTCGCGGCAGTCGCCAAATATCCATGCAAGCATGGCTACCTGGTTCTGCCCGCGGGAATAAAAAAGAAATCAGAGGTGAACCAGGCATGGCTACGATTAAGGAAATTGCCGAGCTGGCCGGAGTCTCCAGGGGAACGGTTGACCGGGTCCTGAATAACCGCGGGGCGGTAAATCCCAAGACGGCCCGGAAGGTACTGGAAATAGCCCAGGCGCTTGATTATAAACCGAACAGGGCCGGCATCGTGCTTGCCGCACAGAAAAAGAACCTGAAAATTGGGGTAATTTTGTTCGATACGGGAAATCCGTTTTTTAATGATGTGATAGAAGGGGTAAATAAAAAGGCGGAAGAGCTTGGCGGATATAACTGCTCCGTCCTCATTTCACGCGTGGGCTTCGACCTGCAGGCCCAGCTGGACGCCATGGACAGGATGGCGGCCCAGGGCGTGAATGGCATCGTGCTTTCCCCCTATAACGATCCACTCATTGCCGGCAAGATCAATGAGCTGAGTGAAAAAGGCATCCCCGTGATCACCACCAATACGGATATTGAAAACTCCGCCCGCCTGGCCTACGTGGGCTGCAACTTCTACCGTTCCGGGGAAACCGCCGCGGGACTGATGCATCTGATGTCGGACGGGGAGGTCTATGCGGGAATTATCAGCGGTTCCTCCAAGGTACTGTGCCATACGGACCGGATTGCGGGCTTCAGGGACCGGGTGCAGTCACATTATCCTGGCATCCACATCGTGGATACGATTGAAAACAGCGACGATGAATTTGAAAGCTATGACGGCACGCTGCGGCTGCTTGGGGAGCATCCGGAAATTAACGCCCTTTATTTTGCGGCGGGCGGCGTATACGGCGGCTGCCGGGCGGTGCTCGCTTCCGGGCGGCGCGACATTACCATCATTTCCTGCGATAAGGTTCCCACCACAAGGGATATGGTGCTTCAGGGAGTCATCGCCGCCACCATCTGCCAGCAGCCCCTCATTCAGGGCACCAGGCCTTTAGATCTGATGTTCTCCTGCCTTACCACCGGGGAAAAGCCGGAAAAGGAATACCATTATACGACGGTGGACATCCGTATCCGGGAAAACATCTGACTTATGCGGCAGCTGCCGGCAGAAAGCATTTTTTCAAACACGAGCTTGCGTCAGGACGTCTTTTCAGTTCATTCCTGCTGCAAAAAAGCCGTTCCGTACGGCGGACCAACCGGTTCACCTGCACGGAACGGCTTTTTTTGTATGATTTCAGCCTATTGTCCTGTTACTCCCCTCATACAGGCCACTGCGTATCAGACGGCGGAAGCTCTTCCCCCCTGGTCAGATAAAACCGGTCGAACCGCATGCCTGACGCCATGGAATACACCTGCAGCGTGTGGCTGCCTTTTTCTAACAGGCATCTGGCCGCAGGGACCCATCTGTAAATCTGCTCCGCCTCATACCGGTGCAGCGCCCCGCCCCGGTACAATTCTTCTTTTGCTAACGGATGTCCGTCCACTCCCATGGCAAAATAAGCCTCTTCCATCACATCGAATTTGGACAGCATCCAGACGGTGTATTCCCCGCCTTCACACTCCAGCTGATAACTGAGGGAAGGCGCTTCGGACGGCTCCTTCCACGACAGCCCCGGTGTCCTGACATACATGGCCAGCCCGCTGCGCCCATAGGATTCACTGCTGCAGTGCTGCCATAGCCCTCCGTCCGCATGGGCAAACCTGCTCTGAGCCAGGGCCGCCGCCGCATCAATCCGGATGCTGCCGTTATTTTCCGCAAACGGATGCTCCCCTTCCTGTAAAAAGAAGCCCGGCTCCACCGTCTTGGCATACCGTTCCGGGTACAGGATCCTGCTTGTCACCGCCAGCCCGTCATCCCCGCATTCCGCCGGGGCGTATTCCACCGGCCGGGGCTTAAGCGTCAGCTTCCCGTAAAAATCCTCCGTCCACCGGTCCGCATCCCAGTCCCAGGGAAGCTCCTGCGCTCCGGTAATCCCCGCCAGATTGTTTTCCTTTCTCTCCTTCGTATAAATCACGAATCCGGAAAAAGCAAAATATTTATCCACCGCATACAGTGAAATCCGGTGTAAGCCGGCCTTCATCGCCGGGAGGGACAGATACAGGCGATCCACATTGTTAAGCACGTTTTTCTTCCAGTTTCCACGCCACTCGTCATTGGAATACGATTCCAGTATCCGCACCGGCCCTTCGTCCACGGAAACACCTATCCTGATCCGGCCGGTGGAATCCAGCGACGGGAACCGGTGAAGCTCCAGCAGGAATTCCCCCTCACTGGCGGCATACACCTGATAACAAAGAGGCGCCGAAAAACCACTGTCCTCCCTGACGGCCTCCATAAGGCTCCCCCGGCATCTGCCCAGCCGCTTTATGACGTGAAAGTAAGGGGAAGAAACCGTACTTTGCGCCGAAACGGCCTGCACGCAGATACAGCCGTCCTCCTCTGTATTTTCACAGACCTGTGCCGGAGGCTCTGTTTTTACCGGAATCCTCACCTCGCTGCAGTCCGAAAGATCCTTTACGAGAATCTCCCCTTCCCTGGCGGCGGTACAGTCCTCCACCCTGACCAGAATCCTTTTTTCCGTCCGCACGCTTCCGCTGTTTTCAGACAAAGTCATCCAATCCGGCGCGGTTATGGTAAAATCAAAGCTTCCCTGTCCCGCATTTCCCAGCTCCAGCCATTTTACGCCGGGCTTCCTGAACACAAGCTCCGTTTCCTCGTTCCATAAATGCGTCAGCATTCCCCGCTCTCCGATAGAAAGCGGCGGCGTACAGACGGGCATCTGCGCGGCGCGCGGCGGCGGGAAGCCCTCCGGGTTCAGGATGCCGTCCCATTTTCCATCCGCCATCACCTTATTATAGTACAGAAGCATCTTCCTCCTGGCATCGTCAAACTGCATGGATTTCTTCGTATAATATGCGGCGGCCTGCATTTTTCCCTGTCTGTACGCAAGTGTGCTCCTGTCGCCATAATAAAACTGCAGATTCGTAAAATATCCCGCATGGATACGCATGAGAACCAGCTGGAAAAAGGCGTCCTTTTCCTTTTCGGGAAGCGCTTCGTAAATAGCGTTTCCGCGGGTAAAAAGCTCCTCATATTTATGGATACGCACTACAGCCTCGTCTCCGTAGGCAGTCTGGGAAAAAGCATCATAGTCCATATTTTCCAGCTTTCTAACATTGGTAAGCTGGGAAAAATCATTCAGGAGCGCTGAAACCTCTTTCCCGATGCCGACCTCAAAATTACGGTCGATCCAGTCCGCCACATAAGCGTCCACATCCTCAGTCAGCGCATTTTCACTGCCGATTTCCCAGGCCAGGCGCAGGAAAAATTCAATCTCCTGCTCCAGCGGCTTCATGGCGCCGCTGTTTAGCACCCACAGCTTGCGGATTCCCTCATTAT
>OHDQ01000524.1_pt1 | contig 14930 bp, 16 predicted proteins | sample 1606421 | NCBI WGS metagenome assembly OHDQ01 (sample SAMEA3879589, study PRJEB24766) | human gut metagenome | biome: human-associated habitat; feature: feces | place: USA | collected 1985/1987
CAAACTGCTCTTCAAATTTCTCCAAAGCGTCTGGTTCTTTGCTGTTACCAATGCCGTGTTCATCGACAAATGCCTTGATCTGCTCTACCTCTTCCAGCGTATACTTGTATGTATCGCCTTTCGTTTTCTCAAATGTTGCTTCAATCAATGCCCGGTACTCCGGATCTTTGTACCATACAGAATCCACCCGCAGACCGCCGTTGTGGTTCAGTTCTTCGATCTCTTCTTCCGTCATGCCAGTCGTATCCACGTCCTTGTTCAGGTCGTAGTATTTTTTGCTGATGAAACGGACTTCCTTGCCCTCGTTCTCATCGGGAATTTCCCCGTCTTTTACAACATGAACTTTAAACTGCCGAACCGTTTCCTTCCCTTTGCCCTCCGGTCCGTAGGTGTCCTGCGTATGCAGGGTAATTACCCGATAACCGGTTTCTTCAAAGTGAGTAAACTCTTCTGCATCAAAATCCAACATACAGATTTCTTTGGGATTCTCGCCCGGTGTGCGGAAGGTTCCTTCTTCCTGATCTTTTGCATAAGTTTTACCCTCACTAATCTGAGAATCCAACAATTCTTCTTCGGTGATCACGCCAGCCTGCGCTTCCTTCAAGGTGAAATAACGATCTTCTGCGGTGATCGTTGGGAATTGATTATATTTTACGATTGCTTCCCCTACTTGAGTAGTCACATTTCCGACACTGTCCGTTGCCTGATAGGTAATCTTATGATGTACCACAGCATCCTTTTCCATCTGCATAAACCAGGTGTCCAGAGTCGCATCTGCCGGCATTCCATCCGGAAACGTCTTCACATAAGATTCCTGCGGAGTACCATTGACCAGCTTACCTGCGGAATATTCAATTTTAACAACTTTCAGGCTCTTAACCAGATCCTCATGCAGTCCCGCACGATCATCTTCAAGATCGGTAACAGTTACTCCTTTTAACAGGTCGTTCCGTGTTACTTTGGTACCTTCGTAAAAGTAACGGATCGAAGGACTGGAGTCTGTAGATCCATGTGCATCCTCAACAGAAATTTTCGGTTTTTCATCCCATACGCTATAGAAGGTCACTTTCTGTCCTGTCTCTGTCACTGCCTCCGGAACATTGGAAAAACCGGCTGCCGAGAATGCTACTTTAGGCTGCGCTGCAAGACGTGCAGCCTGCTGCTCCCGAGAGATGCTTTTCAATTCATCAAAAGTAAGTTTATTCGTCTTGCTCTCTTTGAAATACGCATCTTGTTCTTCAACTTTTCTTTCCTTCCACCATCCCATATAGGTATGATCTGTTCTCTGGTATCCCGTATATCCAGTGTTCTTTTTTATAGTGTAAGCTCCAGCCTTTTCCACATCATCGGCTTCGATCACTTCATTTTTTGGTGTACCGCTGGTTGCGCCGTTTCCGTCGTATACAACAACAATCTGTTCCGTCCAGACCGCATACAATACGATTTTGTCATTTGGCTTCGTAGTAAGGTTCACTACTTCCTGTCCCGGCGTATAGGTAGTACCAGAACCATCCGGTTTCGTATTCCATTCTACAAATCGGAAGTTATCCCGGATGAATCCATTCTCCTGGATCTTTCCTGGCTCATCGTAGGTAAGCGTCACACTGGGAGTAACACCGCCGGTTGCTCCGTTACCATTATACTCAATCGTATAAGTAATTGGTGTCCATCTTGCTTCCACGCTTATATTCTTTGCTGTCCTGCGCCGCAGCTGGTAATCCATATCAGCTGCACTTGTAAAGTTGTTTTTCACACCTTCATTGATACCGGTAATTTTGGTATTTGTTTCCACATCATACCATCCCTCGAAGTTATATCCTGTCCGGGTAGGATTACTGAAAGATACGCCATACAAAATAGTATAAGATTTAGGATTGGATTCTCCGCTTGGTAATGCTCCACCATTGAGATTATACGTAATGGAGTAATCAATAGGATCGTACCAATATTCAAATGTCATTTCCTTATTTTGCTGCGTCACTTGGGTGCCAAAAGGATAATCCTTCCAACTTCCCTCTATGTCGTCTGACCGGAATGAATCACGCAATTGAAAGCCCTTTGGAACAGATACAGCTTTCGAATCATCTAAAGTATATTTTCCATTGGGATCCGAAGTAAATGATTCTGTATGCAATCGGAATGCAGTAGCAGCGCCATTATTGCCCTCTCCTTTTTTAAATCCTGATGCCCAGTGTTCGATGGTATTTGTATAAAAAAGAGGCTGCCATCGTGCTTCAACAGTGATATTTCCTGTTGTTCTGGATGCTAACTTGTTATACAGATCCGTTGCACTGGAAAAAGAAGCGTTTGCCCCTTCGTTGATGCCTGTAATTTTCTTCCCGGTAGCCGTATTGTACCATCCCAGAAATGTATACCCAGCCCGTGTAGGATTGGAAAATTTCACACCATACAAAACATTATAGGTTGATGGGTTCGATGAACTATTCGTACCACCATTTAGGTTGTAGGTAATATTATAAGTGTTCGGCCAGTAATCATATTGAAACCACATATCTTGTGCTTTCTGTTTTACGGAAGTTCCCATACTATATCCTGCCCAACTTCCAGAAATAGCACTTGTTCCAAATGTATTACTAAGAGAAAATCCATTCGGAACTTTCGTCTTTCTGCTTGTATCCATGACAAAATTCTGATTTACTGTTCCTTCAAAATTGGTATCCGCTAATTTGAACATTGATTTGTCGCCATTATTACCTTCACCATTTTTGAAACCACCAGCCCAATGACTGATTCCATTATTATAAATCGTTTTGGGAATGGTAAATGTTACCGTCTTGCTGAAACTATAGGTCGCAGAAGAAGATTCTGGCAAAAAGATACCTATGTTCTGGTAATTGCTAAATTGCGGAGTATATACTGCAACGCCCCATTTTTGTGGTACTTTTGCAGTCACCGTAACATTTAGTGTTTTTCCAGTTTTCTGCCACTCCCTGTACTGTGCTTGTGTACAACGTAACCGGAATGGTGCATAAATTGAATTTCCGTTTCTCTCCACGGTAACACCAGAAGGTGCACTGATCGAATAACTATTAATCTGCATTCTATCGTCAAATCCATAATAACTGGTAAAAGTTGGCGTTACCCATCCACCCGTATACATATTGGATCCAGATGCGGACCAACTATTGCTGTAACCAGAAAGACTCAACGAGTTAGTTGCTTTATCAAACCATCCAGCACCATCAAAACTGGTATAGTTTCCAGAAGAGTTTGCTGCATTTACAATTTTGGTAATACGGTCAATCGCCAAGCTCTTTTCTGATGCGGTTGCACGGGATCTGTTAATGGAATTTGTAGCAGCAGAAAGAGAATATTCATTATTCAAAATATGAATTGCTATCTGAGTTACAAAATAATCCATATCCCAATAACCGGTAGAGTATGGAGCATAACGGCAAGTTTCGCCATAATACATCGCACCGTAATAAACTGCATATTCTACTTTTTTGTTTGTCCATGCATTTCCCCAATAATATTGGATTCCTGTTGGGGAATCTTTAGAATATTGAAGACAATATACATTTCTCCATTTTCCTGCTGCATCTGGATGATCACCATCACCCATAATCCATTTAATACCGACTCCCATATTGGGATTGACTCCATCAACTCGGAATTTATCATAACGGCTTCCTGCAATACCCAAGGTGCTACTTTGGCTAAACGCATAAGTTGAAGCACCTTCAGCATTTGCTACTTTATCTTCTGGATCCTCTATAGTGATGATTTCATACTCAGGATGAAATGGATAAGATGAACCTTCTGGTTCTTTTATTTCTGCAATGTTAAAGGGTTTTACATCTTCACTATCGCCCTGCTTTTCTTCCTTGGATTTTTTTGAGTCCTTCTGGTCTACTTTTCCAGTATCTTTTGATGCTTCTTCCTTTTCCTCAGATTTCGGCTGCTTAGGTTTCACCTTTTCCGACTCTTTTGAAGATTCTGCTTTGGAAGGTTCTTTCTTATCTGCTGTGTCCGGATTAGGATTTATAGTCTGCTCCTTCGAATCATCTTCCTTTAATTCTGGATCCTTAGATTCCTCTTTTTCAGGTTTTTCTTCTTTCTCCGGCTTCTTCTGCTCATCAAAACCAAACGTAGCATCAATAAAAGACTTTACTTCTTTTGTGACGGCATCCGTATTTTCTGGGGTTGCATCCCATAAGTTACCAAATTCTTTATACACATTGGTAACATCTAGCTTTGTAGTCGTCTGCAGGTATTCCATATACGTCTTTTGGTCCTGAATCTTTTCTTCATCCTCTAAATCTTTTGTCAGAGATTTTAAGATTTCTTCATCAAGACGTTTGATATCTTCCTCAATAAAATCTGTCTTTTCGGAGTTGATCTGGTTGAATGTATCAACATAAGAGTGCAATGCATTCCTGTCTTCGGAAGTGACTTCTTTCTTTTTGCTGATTTCCACCATTTTATTGACTAACCCGTACTGATATAAGGATTTCAAAAAGTATCCATCCTCTTTTGTAAGATTTTTCAGCAAGTTCGTTTTTTCTTCTTCGCTCATTGCCGAAATTGTAACCAAAAGATCAACACTTTCTCCCAGTTCTCGAACAGGATCAGAAATATTCAAAGGAATATCTTTGAGTTCTTCTTCCAAAGGAACTGCGGGGCTATCTTCTGGTACCGGCGGAACGATTTCAGATAAAACTTTTTCATCCGATGTATCTTCTTCTGTTGACACTTTGCTGTCTTCTTCAGAAGAATTTTCTGGACTCTCAACAGCTGTTACATCGGCAGCATAGGAAAATACTGGTTCACCGAGCGCATTGGTAAGTACCACGGCAGACAAGACTAACGATAAGAGTTGTTTACATTTCATTTATACTTTAGCAAGAAACTTTTATTCAAAGAAAGAATACGTTTCTCGCCCCTCCTTTCGTTGATGTATAAGTTTCCAGTTACCAAGCATCACATTTACTGTAAGATGCTCTTATGCCAAAATGAGACGTATATTCTCTCATCCTCGCCAGAATGTTTGTACTTTGGAGCAAATTGTTTTGATAAATTTCTTTCATTCTCAATTTCTCCTTTTTCGATATTCAATTTTCAGTTTTAATTGCTGCTTTCTGCACCCAAGGGCATCACATCCTTTCTTTTATCTGTGTTTAATATGGGAGAACACGAATATCTTTGTATACGAAAAAAAAAGAGAGGAATCCCTCTCTTTTTCTAAATAGCTGCAAATTTAACAGTATTATTAATTATCAAGCTCTCAATGTTTGCAGAAGTATATATCTTTCCATCTACGTCCGATTTCCAAGATGTTACTCCTACATTCTTCGGAAGCAATTGTGCTGGTATGTGACTTCCTTTTAATACACTGATCTCTTTTACCATTTTTCCATCTTTACTAAAAGTCACTGTACAATATTCGTCTTTTCCGGTGGTTTCGTCAAGTAAGATCACTCTCCTACACGTTACTTTACCTTCTTTAAAAAATTGATCATAGTGCTGTGTTACTTCCGCATCTAAAATTCCTTTTTGTACATCTATGGAATAAACTTTGACATCGTATGTGGAATTTGAATTCATTTGTACCATAGCACTCTGGATAAAATCCAAGGCAAAAGCAGATGCATCCTCAATATCATAATTCTTTTCTAATGTTAAGATTTCCATAGATTGCTGCATTGCCGTACTTAATGTACTGTCAATCTCATTTTCCCGCATTGTCCGACCTTCCACTGTACTGATGGTTGCGCCTGCCAGCAGAAGGACCAGAAGTGCAATAAATCCCATGATCGCATTCTTCATATGTTTTTCCTCCTATCTCGCATATCCCACAATTTCATGTTCCCGTGACTGTCCAAGAATCGGAATCCCATATTTGTATGGGAGTGTAACCTTTGCATATGTAGTATCATTCTCATTATTTTTAAAAATTTCAATATCTAAGCCGGCATATCCGTTTTGAACTGCTTTTGCTTTTTCCGAATCAATTACATTTTGAGCAAAATTTGAATTTTCCAGTTCCTGTACGACTGCTGTATGATAATTTTGAGCCCGCTGGGTACTAAGCGATGCTGTAATATAAGATGTACCCAAAACAGCCATAAATGTCAGCACTACAATACCGATCATTGTCTCAATAGCACTCTTCATTTTTTTTCTCCTTTCCTAATCTGCGATAAAAGTTGTAGTCTTCTCACTTGTCCTTTTTGATGTCTGGTATACTTCCACCGCCTTGTAAGTGACGATATACCTACCCTTTACTGCCTTGAAATTTGCTTCTGGATTTACCATATCAGAGCCATCCGGGGTTCTTACCTTTGTCACGGTCAAGGTCACATTGGAAGTATTTCCATCTTCATTCTCTACGGTTACAAACCGGGAATCTTTGAAATTATATGTCTGTCTTACTTTCATCTTTCCGTCCTGGATAATGATCTTTGGCGGTTTCCTTTTTGAAATTGTTCCAACAGCATCGGAACTATCTTCTTTTTCATATGTGGATTTTCCTTCCGGAATTTTTGAACGGAACGAATCTGCCCCAGTAGTCAGAAGGAACATAAGAATCCCCATCACACATACACCGGTAATAATAACTTTCGCATATGATCCTAAAAACTCTTTCATATTCCCCTCCCATCATGGCATCGTTGACATCAGTAACTTTGTAACCCCTTCATGAACCGGGTTACCCGGTATGAACATTGCAAATAAAAGAGAAATGATGATAACACCTGTAATAGTAGCTCCAATAATGCCGCCGTACTCTTCTAACATCGCCTTCATAGATTAGTCACCGTAAATCTACGGCTTCCTCCTTTCCGTTAGATATTACATACTTTGATGAGGGCAGCCAAAAAACCACCCAATATCAATAATCCAAAAACAGATATGGCAACCAAACCGCCATACTCTTCTAAAAATTCACTCATATCGTTCCTCCTTTGTTACACTGGCATGTTGACCTGCGACAATATGTATCCCATAACCAAAGCAAGATCGGTAAGCATGGTAATTACACCGGTAATCATAGGAAGCAACATTGCAAAAGTAATACCTGCCAGATGATCTTCCATCCTCATACGCTCGGCTTTATCCATAATCTCTGTGTTACGGTCTACCAATGCCCTGATCTGTTCCTGAGAATCTTCTGCCCCAAATTGTGCCATAGCATATAACATTTTCATTGCCGTCATAATGTCTGGAATCTGTAAAATTTTAAAGAAGTTAATATAAGGCTCCAGCGCTTCAGGATTTTTTTCAATGCTATCCTGTAAGGTTGACAACTCTTCAAATAAGATTTTTGGCGCATCTACTGTTGTTTTTGCAATAGAAACATAAACATTATCCGTCTGCATTTGAAGAGCCAGAGACAACAACCAATCTGGAAATACCTTTTCTACTTCACGTCTTACCCGTTTAAAGCATGCTTTATATTGACGTTTTGGTTGTGTAGCAAAAAGGATTGCAACAACAAGTAAGATGATACTGTTTCTAAATGCTGCACCCTGCCCCTTTGCTGCAAATAATACCGCATCCGTAAAGGAAGAAAATGCAGAGGATGTTTTTACTGCTTCAGAAATAATATTAACACCGGCAATAGCCACGACTACAGCTGCGGCACCACCCATAAGCCCAGCAGCCATAGAAAAGATTTTCTTTTTCTTCTGATGTTCATTATGCATGACCATATTATAAGATCGCTCTAATTCTTCAAACGGCATATCTTCATCCGCAGAAAGAAGACTCTTGCTTAAAGCTTTCTGAACAAGAAACCAGATCAGCATATCCAGCCCAATGGTAATTGTTTTCGCAATCTGTGATGCCATCATCTGCGCAATCCCAAATTCTGTTGGAACCATATAGGTACTCATTCCAACGACAAACAAGGATAATCCAATAGCAATCGTTACATTGATCCGGATCTTCTGTTTATCGTGAAGAAGATTCTGGATACGTCCCACCCATAAATTCCGGTCACGTAACAGAATATCGATTGCTTCGTCCGCTCGTCCACCGGCATGTTCCACACGTACAAGAAAGTTGTGTGTTTTGTACAATCGCTTACACCCATATTCTTCTTCGATAGATGCAAAAGCTTCCTTATAAATACTCTCTTCTGAAACCCCATTTTGAATATAATCAATGGCTGTCTGTATTGCTCTCTGAAGTTTTCCTTTTTCTTTATCCGCAAATAGTAACGCCGCATCCTTCAATGAAGAAAGTATCTTTGGGTGTCGCTTAAAGGAATACAAAATCTGTTCGATATAAGCAGAAATATCAATAAATTTTTGCAATTCGTACTCATTTAAAATATTGATATAATATACATAAGGAAGCAATAAAGTTTCCAATGCCAGTAAGATAAGCCCATATACCAGCTGCAATTTAAAAGCGAAAATAATCACCAACATTGCCGCATACCACGCAGCAAGGAATTTTAAGTAACTTTTTGCAGAAAACTCTGTTATCTCCAAACTGTTGATCTCTCGTTTCATCGCAACAGGATTAAGTATCGTAAAAACGCCGACTTTCTTTCTTTTAATATTTTTATTCTTGTCCATTACACCCTTCCTTTCTTAGCTTTCCTATCCATGAACGGATCCACAATGTTGTACCATAGGAATTTCTTTTTGATATTTTCCGTAAGATCCATAGAAATCAGTTTTCCTTTTTCTACAACCAGCGTTTTACAATTCTGATTTCCTACCCTATCAAAGAAGCAAACTTGATCAATCACTCGTTTGATCTTTCCTCCATCAAGTTTTTTACGAAGTAGAACGCCCACATTCATGAAGTTATAAATATCATTTTCGAGCCTTGATGCCGCATAAGCATCCTGCATCATATTTGCAATACGATCCGGTATCTTTCTCGTATCATCAGTATGCAGTGTAGTGAGTCCATGTAATCCGGTAGATAAACACTCTAGTAGATATTTAACTTCTACAGAACGTGATTCTGACAGTAATACCCATTGTGGATTCTGTCGCAATGCTGTTTTAATGGCCTTCGTATAAGAAAATAATTCTTCATCTACTTTTAATTCGACACAGTTCGCACCAGGATTAATATCTTTGTAATGAATTTCAAGGTTATCTTCTATCGTCATTACCTTTTCATGTACGGGAATGTACTGTGTCAAATATTTTAAAAGCTCTGTTTTTCCAGCACCCGGAGTTCCGCAAAAAACCATATTCATCTTTGCTTTGATACAATTTTTCAATAAATGCAGTACCTCTTCCGAGCAATATCCTTCTTCGATCATCATTTTGTCGTTGAGTCGCATGATGGGAGGTGTTTTCCTGATAGAGATAGAAAATCCTGTATTTGTAGCACTGGGATGGATAATAGAGATACGAAGTGTATCTGTTTCTGCTTCAACTACATTGTGAAAGCTATTTAGCTGTTCAGAGACGAGGTTTGCAATTCCAATACTGAACTGATTGACAAATTCTGGAGTTAATTCCAGATCCAGTTTATATACCCCTTTTGATAGATGCTCGACCCATACATCTGTCCCGTTATAGTTAACGTCAGTAATCATCTCATCTTTGATATACGGCAGCAGGGGACCAAATTTTTCATCTTTAAAATTCCACGCTTCGCCTAAAACTTTTGGCATAAATTCAAACTCCTTTCCTTTTCTTGTAATATGGAAGATTCCTACCGCCATACAAAAAAGAGAGCCAGAAGGCTCTCTTTTAAGAAAACTGGACGAGAATTCTCGGTAATTCAATTGCCGAGTAGTTCACTCGAAAAGAAATGATTGTAAACAACAAACTCATCGTTCTTATGATTGTATATCTGCAAGGCTGCAGATTATATGGTCAATTACGGAGTGATTGTTGCGCTGTCGTCACCATTTGCTCCATTCAGAGCTGTTGTCAGTCTTGTAACTGCGGAAATAATACCATCTTTGATGGATTTACCCAGTGGTGTTGCTGCTACTACGATGATCATAATCACGATTGCTGCTACTACAATTACACCATACTCTTCCAGAAATGTTTTCATTGGATTAGTCCTCCTTATTTTATTTTTTTGCTTTTTAGAAAGCGATTTATGAAACAAGTTTTGTAATCTCTTACAAATCCCTGCACATTTAACATGGTAGATTCGCTACCCGCTTCGATTAAGCTTAGTCAAAACGAGAGATTCCGAAATATTACAGGTTTCAGGTGTTTATGCAAGAAATAGCAAAACATATTTCCGGTTTAATGTTGAATGATCCGTTCCACGCATTTTAACGAAATCATACATTTTTAATATGGCAGAACGAAAAAACACTCTGTTTTGTATTTTCCGTTTTAATGCCAGAAAATTTGACATGCATTCTCGATTGCCATTTTTAATATGGAAGAATGAAAAGATGCTCCATTATCCTTTCATACGTTGTGAAATATACGCATCTCGGTCAAATATCTCTCCTGCTTCCTCCGCCTTTTTTTGTTCGGCATCCATTTCTTTTTTTAAACGCCGAAAGCCCGACATAACCTGCCCATAACTACGACCGGTTTCTTTCATGATTTTTTGAATTTCTTTCAACGAGAAGGACTCACCTTTTCTCATACGGCTTTCCACTTCTTTTCTCAGATTATCAACTTCCATTTTCAAACCCTCCGATTTGTTTTAGCACCATTTTTGCGGTACACTTCTAATATGGAAGAACGAAATGTTGCTCCATTTTCTCAAAAAAACGGAACCGAGTTCCGTTTTTACATATCACACCGGTTCCATTGTCAAATAAGAAGAGGATTTTTCTGGCTTTTCTTCAGCTAAATCCTCAACACTATTTTCTTTTTCAGGGAATTTTTCCTCCGAAATATTTTCTTTTAAGTTCTCTTTTTTCTCCCGCTCTGCTTCTTCTGCCAGACGTTTCCTTCTATGCGCTTGTCCAATGTTTTCAAGAATCGGATCTAAGAATCGATACAGGATCCACAACTGCATCAGCAGGTTTAATCCATTCGTAAGTTTGGATGGATAATAGATCCTCAAAACACCTAAACCAACTGCCATGACTGCGTAGACAGCAAAGCTCTTCTTTATCTGTCCCAGCAATTCTTTCTGTGACATCATTAAATACGCATACAAAATTATCTGTCCAAATAAGATCACATAAGGTGAATCATTGAACTGACGCAGGATTACCCAGGCAAGAGATGCACTACACAAAATGAAAGACAAGAATTTGATCCGTCCATTTTGCAACCGTTGCTTAATAAGTGCTGTAACATAAGTTAATGCAAAAGCTGCTGTACTGACATAACTTACAATGGGTAGCCAGATACTGATAAATATACAAAGGATACCAATATTCAAGGAATACCTCTCGATTTTTTGGATTTTTCGAATCGTACTTTGTGTTTTGGGATCGATCGTCCGTTTTTTTTCCATATAAAAACTCTCCTTTCGAATTCATGTTTAATATGGAAGTTTCGGATTACGCTTTACCTTTTACTATTTTTCGAGTAATTGACTTCAAATTCGGAACCGGGTTCCGTTTTCAAAATCTCTTTTGTTTTTTCTTCCATAGTGAACTACTCGGCAACAAGTTACCGAGTAGTTCACCTTTATAACATTCAATACCTAATGTTTAAAAACGCACCTAAAGGTGCGGGGTTTCAGAAGGAGTTTTATGAAAGAAGCTAAAAAAACAAATATGGAAGAAATTGAAAAGAGCCATCCAAATGGGCGGCCCTTTAGAGAAAGGAGAAACACAAATGTATAGTAAGATGAGGATTTTTTCATCTGATAAGCAATGGTGCGGTGGCACGTTCGAAAATTCAAAATAGGAAGAAGAAATAAGAACCATTTCCACCGCACCGGAAGTTCTTATTACAGTCGGTAGTATACCGTACTAATATAAATATGATATTTTTACAGATAAGAATTTTATGGTTCTATTATCCAAAAATGGAACCCGGTTCCGTTTTACACAAAAAAAGACACCATAAAGGTATCTTTTTTCATAGATTTGCAGAACATTAAACAATATATGCCAGGAACTCAATTACCTGTTCGTGTGAATATTTGTTCATATCCATACGTTTCAGCGCCTCTTTTGCAGCCGTCTGTTCATGTCTCAGGTCTGAAATATAGTCATACCCCAGTTCCTTGCGTACATCTTCAAAAATATCCATGATTGTTCTCCTTTCCATCTATTCTGGTGACATCAGCATACAAGCCCAATGTCCCTATTTATGTTTCTCCTATTTTGAACATTTTCAAAAGTAATATGGAAGGATCGGCGATTTTTCTTTAAAAAAAGACACCGCATGGGCATCTTTTCTTTGAATGAAGAATATTGTAAGTAAACTATTCGCCAATCGAATCACTAAGGAGTTCTACTAGGTTATTACTACTTTTTCGTTTGCAGCATCTTTTTACACATCTTTGCTATTTTTGGCTCAGATATCCCTGTGTTTCTTTCCCATTCATATAAACTATTAAAAAGATTTTTTAGGATAATTGTTTGATCTTTTACGTTTTTTGCCCAAAGACATTGTTCATAATGGTTCTGTAAGTAGCATTGGCAATCCCAGTAGATACGTTCAAGCATTATACAACGAAAGTTCGTATCATCGGAATCTAACTTCCATTTTTTTAATATTTCCATCGCTTCCGCTTGTTTTTTTCCACACCAACCTTTTCCTGGTACGAATACTACCGGTATTGGTGATTCTTGCAACTCGGCCAAAAGGGTTCTTGTTAAAGAAAGATCATGGATACCACTAGCAAGATCCAGCCATTCTATGGAATTTCCACCAGTAAATTCATTCGCAGCAATCATTTTAGCAATAATGAATTTTTTCTCTGCACTTCCTTTTACGTGAGATGATTTTTTTTCCTGCAAAACATATGGATTTTTTACAGGAAATCCCGGTTCTCCTTCTGGATCATCCTTTGGTGTACACCAAAACAGAAGCCCGTCAACCAGGACAACATACTCCGTATTTGATTTGTAAACAGCATTTCCCCAGAAATTATTTCCTACATAAGTAAATTCTCTCATTTTTTCCTCCTATTTTAAACATTTTCAAAAGCAATATGAAAGGATTGGCAGTTTTTAATAAAAAAAGACACCACATGGGCGTCTTTTCTTTGAATATAGATTTACATTACTTTTAATCCGTCATTTAAATTTCTTCAAACTTGATTTTTAAAACCTCATCTAAAGGAATATGTAACATTTTAGAAACGGTTTCAGGGGTTTCTTCCGTAAGGGCAATTTTAACGAGAGCAATTCTCTCCTCATTGCGTCCTTCTTGTCGCCCTTCTTCTCGTCCTTCTTCTCGAAGAACCTGTTCTCGTGCTATTAACATATCGTACTCCTCCTTCCATTGAGCATTCTTGGATGCGGATTGAACTTCCAGATCCAGTTCAGAAAGAAATTCAGAATCATCAGAAAAATCACCTGTGTTCAGATAATGTAGAACCTCTTGCAATTTTGGGACATCGCTTTTCCCGTTGGTATTAACAAAAATAGTATGTCTTCCATCCTGCAACTCAATGGATGGATCTTCTCTGCTGAGTGAATCAAAACTGTATTTAGCCAATCCTTTTCCAAACAGATCGAATGTACAGATGAAGATCACATAAGTATCTGTAAGATAATTATATGTTTTTCCTTTCGATAATTGACTTTTATCGATGCAGGCATGATAATATCGGCTACGTTTCGGCAGTTCTTTTGTATTACTTGTTTGCATTTCAATGTCATACACCGTATGTTTTTCATCCTTTACATACACATCCAGACGGACACTTTTTCCATCAACCGTATCATCCAGGACCTTTTGAGAATCTGTATATACGATTTTCTCAATTGGAATGCAAAGAATCCGCTGAAGTAACTCTTTGCAAAGTTCTTCATTCTGCATTACCTTGCAGAACATAAAATCGTCTGCCAGTGTTAATTCTTCGTAAGGCACTCTTTTCTTACGATAAGTATAGCATGTGTTTTGAGTAATATCCATCTCATTTCCTCCTATTATTTAATTTTTCATTATCAATATGGGAGGAACGGCGATTTTTTCTTCAAAAAAAGAGACACCGTAAAGGCATCTCTTCTTTTATGATGATTTTACATTATTTTTAATAATTCACCGCATAAACATCTCTTTTTCCTGCATTGACAATTCTGCAACAGAAAGACCTCGTTCTTTTGCATAGTTCACAATCCCTTGAATGTCTAACTTCACATCTGGTTGTGGAATTGGTTCTGGTAATTTAAGATACGAATCGGAATGTAAATTATATTGTCTCATCTGTCCATTCATAATCATATACCTCCAATATTTTTTTTGAATCATTCTCCATAATTGCAAATTGATATGGATGTAATATTCCCAGATACTCAGCCGAAAAAACTTTTTGGTAATGATGTAAAAGTTTCTCATTTGCTGCGAATCCTGTCAGCACACCATTGAATCCAAACTCTATTGATTTTTGAACAGCTATAGCAAACAAATGGCCTCCAACACCAATGAATTGTTTTTCACTAACAATTAAAGAATTGTTATTTGGAGATGCACACATCCATTCTACATAAACAGCTTGCATATTTTCAGATGGTGTAAGTGCTATCATTCCTTGAATATCCACAGTGCCTTTTAGAACAAGTGCATATATTTGAGCATGTTCCACCAATTTGCTCCAGTCTGTCCCCCATCCGGTTGATTTGGTATACTTTTATAAAAAACTTTTTCGTTTAATCTGTATAACCTCTGTTTTAAGAATTTCGAGCGAAAATTCTCGGTGACTTGTCTCCGAGATGAAAGCCCGTTTTCTTTATCAAATTTATAGACTATATGTATCTATTAAAAATGATAATTATAGACTGATTTTACCTTATATGTTATACTATATGTATGAGGTGATATACATGAACAAATATATTCATGGAAGAACCTGTGTATATAATATTAACTATCATATCGTAT
>OHDQ01000533.1_pt1 | contig 14768 bp, 9 predicted proteins | sample 1606421 | NCBI WGS metagenome assembly OHDQ01 (sample SAMEA3879589, study PRJEB24766) | human gut metagenome | biome: human-associated habitat; feature: feces | place: USA | collected 1985/1987
CCCGACTATGCGGCGGTTTTTATCGCTGCCTTTGAACAGCTGGTGAACCAGCCGATGGAGGATACGGATATTTATATCCAGAACGTATATGCCACTCTTTTTTCCTTCAAAAATGACTCCAGGATGAATATTGCCATGCTAAAGACCGCCCTGGTCAATACCAGGAAGCTGAATAAGGCGCTTCAGGATATGCTCCATAATATGGATAAATTCTTTGACCGCCTGCTGGCAAAACAGTCCTATGGGGAGCTTCTGGAGGAGCATCTGGAGGGCTACGTAGAAGAGGTGGTAAAGAGAAAATACCACATCCTGAAAACAAGCGATAATTTTTATATCTATAAAATGGATATCAAACGCTGCCTGAAGGAAATGCGTGAGGATGATGTATGGATAGAGCGGATCAGGGCAAAGCAGAGCGCATCTCAGGATAAAAAGGAAAAGGAGCCGGAAGGCTTTTTTAAGAAGCGGCAGGATGACGATGTGCTGGATCTGATTGACCAGATCGAGAGGGGCTTCGAATCTATTGAACACAGGATAACCAATATGGATCGGGAGCACAGCAAGTACATCCGCGCTACGGTAAGCCGCCTGAATTATCTTTTAAGCGATGAAAGCGACCGTCATGGCCTGGTGATCCAGCTGCTGAACAAGCTGGGAGAGCAGGAGGAGGACGGAGCGCAGCTTGCGCGGATTAACAGGGTGGCGGAGAAGATGAATCTTTCCGCCTGGGAGGTACTGAATGATAATCCCCTGTACAGGCGGAGGCGTCGGAAGAATTTTGCCGGAGATCTGCTGCCGGAGGAAGAAAACAGGGAGCTTTCCAAAGAAGAGGTACTGCAGCTGAACAAGATCCATCACCGGTTTACCAAACAGCAGATTGAAAGCTTTATTGAAGAGCATATGAAGGACGGCGTGATGGAGACAGGGACGATGGCTCTTGAGAGTGAAGAGGATTTTGAAAAGCTGATCCTTGCCTATGACATCTGCATGCGTAAAAACAGCCGTTTTGAGGTGCTCACCTCGGGAGAACAGGTGGAAGGCGAACGCTTTGCCTACCCCGCAATGATATTCGTTAAGAGAAAAGGGGAAAAAGAGGATGCTGGAAATATATGAACAGCTGACGCAGGAGGAACAGGAAAAGCTGCAGGATGTCATCAGGCAGCTGTACCGTCAGACCTTCCTGCTGGAAAGAAAATATGATAAAAAAGCAGGCCGGATGATTGCCAATAAGGATTTTTATTTCTGCGACAAGCATATGGAGTTTTTGACGGCATATTTTGCGGTGGCGGGCGTACGGCTGAACCAGAATACGGAGCTGGGAACCATCTGGCTGCAGGGGGAGGCTACCATGGGCGAACGGCTGCCCAAGCTTGCAACCATCTATCTGCTTTTGCTGAAGCTGATTTATGATGAACAGATGGCGGCGGTATCCTCCAGCGTGAACATTGTCACCACCTTCGGGGAGCTGAACGGGAAAGTGGGAGAGTTCCGGCTGGCAAAAAGCCTGTCCTCCCTTACGGAGATAAAAAGGGCGCTGGCGCTGCTGAAAAAATACCAGATGATAGAACTGATTGATGTGCTGGAGGAGCTGAACGAACACACCCGCATCATTATCTATCCCTGCATCAACCTGGTGCTGATGCGGGAGGATATTCTGAAGCTGCTTAATAGCTTCAGTGAGGAAGAAGCCGTCCCGGATGCAAATGAGGAAGAAGAAGGAGAAATGCCAGATGGAGATACAGCAGACACAGACAATGCTGCCGGAGAGTTCACAGATCCGGACGCCGGATACACAGACAGCGGTGATGCAGATGCCGGATACACAGACACCGGATACACAGATGCCGGGTACACAGATGCCAGGTACACAGACACAGCAGCTGACTGAGGCCGGACGCCAGTCCTTCAAGGCGATTACCAGAATCGCACTGAACAACTGGCATTACATTGATCATAAAATACTGACGCTGAACAAAAGCATCAACTTTTTTACCGGCCATTCCGGAAGCGGCAAATCCACTGTCATCGATGCCATGCAGATCGTCCTGTATGCGAATACTGACGGCCGGGGTTTTTTCAACAAAGCGGCAGCGGACGATTCGGACCGAAGCCTGCTGGAATACCTGCGCGGCATGATCAATATCGGGGAAAACAACCAGGCTGAATACAAAAGGAACCACAATTTTTCCACCACCATCGTCCTGGAGCTGGAGCAGACCGGGAGCGGTGAAAAGGAATGCGTGGGCGTTATTTTCGATGTGGAAACAGCAACCAATGAAATCGGCAGGCTGTTTTTCTGGCATCGGGGAGGCCTGCTGGAAAACAGCTACCGGACGCAGAAGCGGGCTATGGCCATCGGGGAACTAAAGAGTTACCTGCAGCACAATTTTGCCAGGGACGACTGGTTCTATACCTCCAATAATGAACGGTTCCGCAGGAATCTGTACGATGTTTACCTGGGCGGGCTGGATATGGAGAAATTCCCCCGGCTGTTCAAGCGCGCAATTCCTTTCCGCATGAATATCAAGCTGGAGGATTTCGTAAAAGAGTATATCTGCATGGAGCAGGACATTCATATAGAAGATATGCAGGAGAGCGTCGTCCTTTACGGCCGTATGCGCCGCAAAATTGAGGACGCCATGCAGGAAATCAACGAGCTGACAGGAATCAAAAATCAGTTCGACCGTTTTGTGGAGGGAAAAAGAAATACCGAAAGCTGCCGTTATCGTCTGGATAAGCTGACAATTCTCCAGCTGACAGAGCTGATCGGGGAGCTTGGGCTGCGGGTGGAGGAAGGGAAAAAGGATCTTCTGGCCCAGAAGGAAGCTCTGGACGCACAGCTTCTTTTGAGGGAGGAATATGGGGCCGCCTACGATGAGATCAACCGCCAGATCATAGGCAGCGGGTATGCCGAGCTGGAAGCCAAGCAGAAGAGCCTGGAGGAGAACCTTGCTCTGCTTGAGCGAAGTGAACGCAGGTGGGCCGCGCTTTCTGAAAAAATCGGCAGCTGGGAGGAGGAAGAGAACATTTCCAACCAGACAATCTGGGATATTGATAAATTCCGGAAGGGAACCATCTCCGGCGAGGAGCTGGGCCGTCTGAAAAAGAGCCTGCAGGAGGTGCGGACCGACCTGGAGAAACAGCACCAGGAGGCGGCAGCCGAGTGTAAGAGCCTGCAGAAGGAAGCGGATCTGATTCAAAAGGACCTCATGGAAATCATGCTGGGCCGGAAAACCTACCCCAAGGAGCTGGAGGAGGCCAGAAGAGAGATCCAAAAGGGCCTTTACGAGCAGTTTGGCAAAAACATACCCGTCCGCATCCTGGCAGATCTTCTGGATATCCGGGATGAAAAATGGAGAAACGCCATCGAAGGCTATCTGGCCTGGAACAAGCTTGCCCTGATCGTGGAGCCGAAATATGTGAAGGCGGCCATGGAGATTTACGAGCAGCTGGATGCCAAAAAATTCTGGCGGGTTTCCCTTGTGGATACGGAAAAGCTCATCGCCCAGGAATATCCTGTCCGGGAAAACGCGCTGGCAGAGGAAATCGAATGTAAAGAGCCTTATGTGAAGTCCTTCATTCAATTTTTACTGGGAAATGTAATCAAATGCGAGGATGTTGCAAAACTGCGCCAGTGTAAAATCGGCGTGACCGCAGACTGCCTGCTGTACCAGAACTTCCAGCTGCGCCGCCTGAATCCGGAGAACTATACCAGGCGCGCCTTTATCGGTGAAAAAAGTATGCGTAAGCGCCAGAAGGAGCTGCAGGAGCGTCTGGAGGAGCTGAACCGCAGCCGGGAAGAATATGAAGCCATGGCAGCGGCCGCAAAGCGCCTGCTGGATTTTGAATATCTGCAGGAACCTTCCGAAAACTATCTGGAGCTGTTCCAGGATATGGAGGAGAAAAGGAAAAAAGAAGCCCAGCTGCGAAAGCTGGAAAAAAGGATGGAAGAACTCGGTGCGGGAAGCGTGGATATCCTCCGTCAGCAGCGTGGGGAAATCATGGAAAAGCAAAAGGTCCTGGACGGTCATATCGATGACCGGGAGAAAAAAATAGAAGCGGACAACGCCGCCTACATCGAGAAAAACGAGGAGCTTCTTGACAGACAGAGACAGCTGATTGGCGCCCCTGCCTGGGAGGAAGATTTTGACGCCTGGTTTTCCCAGGTGAAGAATCCCAGATACGATGCGCTGATCCGCCAGACACTTTCCGCAATCACCGAATCGGAGGAACACCTGGAGGCGGAGAAAAACCGCCTGGTTGACGTCCGCTCCGAGTACTTAAGACGCCACCCCAACCGGGATTTCTCCGCCAGCGCGGAAAATAACGGGGAGTATCAGCAGCTGCTGGATGAGCTGGCCTGCGACCGGATCCGGGATTACGAAGAAAAGGCGATGGAGCAGGCCAGGGTGGCCGTGGAGCATTTTAAGGAAGACTTCATTTACAAAATCCGAAGCGCCATCAAGGAAGCCTATATCCGCCGTGACGAGCTGAACCGCATTATCCGCAAGCTGAACTTCGGGAAGGACCGCTATCAGTTCCGGATAAGCAAAAACAAGGGACTGGATGGGGAATATTACGATATGTTCATGGATGAATCCCTGGAAATTGATCCGGCCACCCTGTCCGGATCCGTGGAGCATCAGATAAACATGTTTTCCATGGATCATGAGAGCAGGTACGGCACATTGATGAACGACCTGATCCATATTTTCATCCCTCCGGAAAATGCCAGCGCCAGGGAGCAGGAGGAAGCCAAAAAGAATATGGAAAAATATGCGGACTACCGCACCTATCTTTCCTTTGAAATGGAACAGATTGTGGAAGGCGAGGAACGCCTTGTCATAGGCTTAAGCAAAATGATCAAGAAAAACTCCGGCGGAGAGGGGCAGAACCCGCTGTATGTGGCCCTATTAGCCAGCTTTGCCCAGGCCTACCACATCAATCTGTCGCCCAAGCTGTCCCGCCGTCCCACCATCCGCCTGGTGGTGCTGGATGAGGCTTTTTCCAAAATGGACGCCGAGAAGGTGGCCAGCTGTATCGAACTGATAAGGGGGCTGGGCTTCCAGGCTATTATCAGCGCCACAAATGACAAGATCCAGAACTATCTGGAGAACGTGGATAAGACCTTTGTTTATGCCAATCCCAATAAAAGAAGTATTTCCATACAGGAATTTGAAAAGAAGGACTTTTCCCAGCTTATAAAGGAAGAATAAGTTGTGTGCGCCATGCGGCCCCTGAGTCCGCCACCTTCCCTGTCCCCACCGGCTTCTGTCCGGGCCGGGCGCTGTTCTGTGCGGTCAGACGCAAAAACAGGAGGAGCTGACAGGCAGCAGGGAATGGAAACCCTGGCTGCTGGACAGCCTGGAGGAACTGAGGAAGCCGCTGGAAGCTGGAAAGATACCCAGAGTGTATGAGAAAAAAGAGTATTATTTGAAGGCTCTTGCCGGGCTGAACCAGTTAAATGAACCGATTTACAAAAGGGTGTTCAGTAAGCATTTCCTGGGAAAATCGAAGGTATTTGAGAATGAAATTCAGGGAGTTGTAATCAGCGCTGCCAGGAGGTTCCATCCTGATGTGGATTCTGATCCGGAGGTAATGAGCGCCGAAGAGGTTCTGAGTCAGATTTTTGTGGAAACCTATAGTCAGGAATTGTGGATAAAGGGACCGCTCAGGCTTCAGGTATGTGGAAAAGTTTCCGGTTTTTCGGAGTTTCCGTTTGGCGTCGGACTGAATGCGGATATGCTGAAAAATGCGGAGATTTGCCAGGAACAGGATATATGTAAGGTAGTTACCGTGGAGAATAAGGCAAATTTTATGAAGATGCCTTATGAAGAAGGAACCCTGTTGGTTTATACCCATGGATTTTTTTCCCCGAAGGAACGATTTTTTCTAAAGAAGCTGGAGACGGTTCTTAAAAAGAAACGTGTGGAATATTTTCATACGGGCGATCTTGATTATGGAGGGATCCGGATTTTCCAGCATATTCAGAAAAATATATTTCCAAAGCTTCAGCCGTTGTGGATGGATGAAGAAACTTTTTTGAAGTATGCGGAGGAAGCAGCGGCGGTAGAGGAAGCTTACCTGGATAAGCTTCGTAAATTGAGTGTGCCGGAAACTCTGGAAGGACTGAAAAAATGTATTCTGGAAACCGGTAAGGTGATTGAACAGGAATGTATGCTATGGAAAGAGTAAGCCTGCCCTTGTAAGAGGGACTCAGTCAGAATCCGGGATAAATACCTGCGGGGGATCATGCAGGCAGGAAAGCAGTGAAACTTTCAGATATTATAGTGTGAAAAAAATGTCCTGCAGCCGGCGGGGGTATTCTGAGAATACTCCCGCATGCTGCGGGGCAGTTGTATTATAGGGGAGTTTTCCAGATTCTGTGAGGTGTAAGATCATACAAGACAGCCCTTCCGGCGTATGGTAAAGTGGATATACATGCTCTGAAGCGGAACTGTGGATGGTGAACCGGACAGGGCGGAAGGAAAGGAGAACGGCCATGCTGCAGGAACAGGAACAACGGCATGTATATTATGATCGGGATCTGGATATTGAGGCTTATAATCTGAGCGGTATTGTCCAGAAATTTCCCAATCATTTTCATGAATATTATGTGATTGGCTTTATTGAGGGAGGAAAGCGCCATCTGTGGTGCAAGGGGAAGGAGTATGATACGTCGGCGGGGGATCTGATTTTGTTCAATCCCAGGGATAATCATTACTGCGCGCCTGTAAACGGGGAGCTTTTAGACTACCGGGCGGTGAATATCAAGCCGGAGGTGATGTCACGGGCGGTGAAGGAAATTACGGGCGAGGCTTATATGCCTTATTTTACGGAAAACGTGGTCTATAAGAGCGATATTGCGCAGTCCGTACAGGATCTTTACCGGGCGGTGCTGAATGATGCGCCTTTGCTGGAAAAGGAGGAGAACCTGTTTTTCCTGCTGGACCAGATTCTCAGGGAGTATGCGTCCGATTTTGAATCGGCGGATGTGCTGCGTCCGAACCGGCAGATCCAGAGTCTGTGCCAATACATGGAGGAGCATTTTGCAGAAAACGTGACGCTGGATGAGCTGCTTTCCATGACGGATTTCGGGAAATCCTATCTGCTTCGTTCCTTTACCAGGCAGACCGGGGTGTCGCCTTACCGGTATCTTCAGACGATCCGGCTGGACAAGGCGAAGCGCTTCCTGGAGGAAGGGATTGCGCCTATTGATGCGGCGGGGATGGCCGGATTTTCGGATCAGAGCCATTTTACCCACTTTTTTAAGGAGTTTATCGGGCTGACGCCCAAGCAGTACCAGCGTATTTTTCAGGATAAGGAAAAAGACAGCAATGAGACAGGAGAGGGCGAAGATGAAACAAAGTGATATGAAAGGGCATTTGGCGGCGTTTGTAACGATTTTTATCTGGGGGACCACATTTATTTCCACCAAGGTGCTACTGAAGAGCTTCAGCCCCATTGAGATACTTTTTATCCGTTTCCTGATAGGCTATGCCACGCTGTGGCTCGTATATCCCCATCAGTTGAAGCCTGCGGAGAAAAAACAGGAATTGTGCTTTGCGGCAGCGGGGCTTTGCGGCGTTACGCTTTATTATTTAATGGAAAACATGGCGCTGACGTATACGCTGGCCTCCAACGTGGGGGTGATTATTTCCATAGCGCCATTTTTTACGGCGATTTTCAGCTTCTTCCTGCGCAAGGGGGATAAGCCGGGAAAAAGGTTTTTCCTGGGCTTTGTGATGGCCATGGCCGGAATCTGCCTCATCAGCGGCAGCAGCGGAGCGGCCCTTTCCCTGAACCCTCTGGGGGATATTCTTGCCATAGGCGCTGCCATTATATGGGCGGTCTACTCCCTGCTTACCAGAAAAATCGGAGATTTCGGCTACCATGTGGTGCAGGCGACCAGAAGGACCTTTTTCTACGGGCTTATATTTATGATCCCTGTTCTTTTCCTCATGGATTTCCACGTGGAGGCCGTACAGCTTATACAGCTGTCCAACCTGGGCAATCTGCTGTTTCTGGGGCTGGGAGCCTCGGCGCTTTGCTTTGTAACCTGGAATTATGCGGTCAGGGCGCTGGGAAGCGTGAAAACCAGCGTGTACATTTATATGGTTCCGGTGATTACCGCAGTGACCTCGGCGCTGATACTGGGAGAAAAAATAACCGCAGCCTCCGCCGTGGGCATCCTTCTGACGCTGGGCGGCCTGTTCCTGTCCCAGAAATGGGGGAAAGAAACGGCTGAGGATGCCGCGGAGGCGGCCGTACAGCCGGAAGGGGAGCAGCAGGCTCTGGAATAAAACAGAAAAGAAGGAAATGAGGACAGAAACGATGGAAGCTGAAAACAGAAAATGTGTAATGATACTGGATGAGGAGCTGCCTGCGGGCGTGCTTGCCAATGCGGCAGGAATCCTGGGGATGACGCTGGGAAAACAAATCCCGGAGGTAATCGGCCCGGACGTGCTGGATAAAAACGGAAGGGAGCACCTGGGAATCACCGCTTACCCCGTACCGATCCTGAAAGCGGATAAGGAAAAGCTCAGGCAGATCAGGGAACAGCTTTATCAGCCGGAATTTGCAGAATGTGTGGCGGTGGATTTTTCTGATGTGGCGCAAAGCTGCAGGACCTATGACGAATTTATCAGCAGGGCCGCGGCGGCAAGAGAAGAGGATATCATCGGCATCTGGGGAACGAAAAAGCAGGTAAACCGGCTGACAGGGAGTCTGCCGCTGCTGCGATAGGGCAGTTTTTAAACATGCCTGAGCCGGTTTGTGAAACATAACCATATTTTTCCAGAGAACACCTGAAAATTTATTGGCAAAAAGGGATGAAAAAAGAACCCTGATTTGTTATACTATAACGTGAGGGCAGAGGGACAACCTCTGTGACAAGGAACAGCAACGGAAATTTACAGGTGCGCAGGTAAATATGATAAAGTTAAAATATATGACCATGGTTCTTCTATGCAGTCTGTGTATGGCAGTGCTGCCGGCCTGCGGGACAGGTAAGCAGGAGAATATTGACCAGGGCATGAAGCTGATTGAGCAGCTGAATTATGAGGAAGCGCTGAAGTGTTTTGACGCAGCGCTGCTGAATAAGGAGGATGCAAGGCTTTCCTACCGGGGACAGGGACTTGCCTATATGGGGCTTACTGAATACGACAAGGCGGCGGAGTATCTGGAAAAGGCGCTCAGCTACAGTGACTTTAATGTGGAGCAGATGGATTTTGATATCAATTATTATCTGGCCACTGCTTACTACAAGCTGGGTGAGCTTGACAAGGCCAAGGCCGTATACGATTCGATTACGGCGCTTCGCCCCAAGGAAAAAACGGCGTATTACCTGAAAGGGGTCATCGAGATCGAACAGGGTGACCAGGAGACGGCAAAAGCTGACTTTGACAAGGCGGTGGAAATTGAGCCGCAGGATTACGACATGCGGATTAATATTTTCTGCAGCTGTGCGGAAAACGGGCTGCAGGAGCTGGGAGAAGGGTATCTGCAGACGGTTCTTGACAACGACGATAAGAAGCTGAGTGATTATAACCGGGGCAGGATGAGCTTTTACCTGGGAGATTACAACAGCGCGAGGAACAGCCTGGAAAAGGCAAAGGATTCCAACGCCGGTGTGGATGTGGTAAGCCTGCTGGGACAGACCTATGAAAAGCTGGGCGATTATAACTATGCGGCAAGTGTGTACAGCAATTACCTGAGCAATACGCCGGACGCGCAGATATATAACCAGCTGGGGCTGTGCGATTTGAAAATCGGTGAGTACGAAGCGGCGCTGAATGCCTTTCAGGCGGGGATTGCAATTGAGGGCAACGAGCTGATGCAGGTGCTCAAATTTAATGAAATTGTGGCGTACGAATATCTGGGAGATTTTAAACAGGCAACCGTACTGATGCAGAAATATATCAGCACCTATCCGGATGACGCAAAGGCCCAGAGAGAGTACGAATTCCTTCAGACACGGTAAAATATTCAGACACCGGAGAACGCCTCCGGTGTCATTTTGCACTACATTTATGTCAAGATTTTACCACTAATACAATATGTTGTGTTGTCCATTGACTTCACCTGGGAATGGTGATACAATGATTCCAACGCCCGATAAGGGGGCAAGTGTTCATCCGGAAAGGATGGACACTTGCTATTTTTAAGCATAAAGGACTGATGAACATGTTAAAGGAAAGCAGTAAAATCACAGAGGGGGAAGCAATATGTTCCATGTAATTAAGAGAAACGGCGATACGGCAGACTTTACGCTCACTAAGATCAATGATGTCATTATGAAGGCATTTAACGCCACAGGTATGGAATTCAGCAACGACATTATTGATTTGCTGGCGCTGCGTGTTACCGCAGATTTTCAGGATAAAGTAAAGGACTCAGCGGTGCATGTGGAGGATATCCAGGACAGCGTGGAAAAGATTCTGGAGCAGGCGGGCTACACAGAAGTAGCCAAGGCTTATATACTTTACCGCAAGCAGCGTGAGAAAATGCGTAATATGAAGTCCACTATCCTGGATTACAAGGACGTAGTGAACAGCTATGTGAAGGTAGAAGACTGGCGCGTGAAGGAAAATTCCACCGTCACCTACTCGGTGGGAGGTCTTATTTTAAGCAACTCCGGCGCTGTAACTGCAAATTACTGGCTTTCTGAAATATATGACGAGGAAATTGCCGAGGCACACAGGAATGCGGACATCCATATCCATGATCTTTCCATGCTTACCGGATATTGCGCGGGCTGGTCATTAAAGCAGCTTATTTACGGGGTCAATACCCCCAGCCGCTGGGGAACGCAGGCGCCTTTCTCCAACATCACGCTGGACTGGACCGTGCCGGATGACCTGGCGGAGCTTCCTGCCATCGTGGGCGGCAAAGAAATGGATTTCAAATACAAGGACTGCAAGCCGGAGATGGATATGGTGAACAAGGCTTTCATCGAAATCATGATCGAAGGCGACGCCAACGGCAGAGGCTTCCAGTATCCGATTCCCACCTACTCCATCACCAGGGATTTTGACTGGTCCGATACGGAAAACAACAGGCTCCTTTTTGAAATGACTGCTAAGTACGGCACCCCGTATTTCAGTAATTATATCAATTCCGACATGCAGCCCAGCGACGTGCGCTCCATGTGCTGCCGTCTCCGCCTGGATCTGCGTGAGCTGAGAAAGAAAACAGGCGGTTACTTCGGCTCCGGCGAGAGCACCGGAAGCGTGGGCGTGGTTACTATTAATATGCCCCGTATTGCCTATCTGGCCGCTGATAAAGAAGATTTTTACAGACGCCTGGATAAGATGATGGATATTTCCGCCCGTTCCCTGAAAATCAAGAGACAGGTGATCACCAGGCTGCTGAATGAAGGCCTGTATCCTTATACAAAGAGATATCTTGGAAATTTTGACAATCATTTTTCAACCATCGGCCTCATCGGAATGAACGAGGTCGGCCTGAACGCGAACTGGCTGCGTGAGGATATGTCCAGCAAACATACGCAGGATTTTACCAAGGAAGTGCTGAACCATATGAGGGAACGCCTTGCCGACTATCAGGAGGAGTACGGTGATCTTTACAATCTGGAAGCAACTCCTGCAGAAAGCACCACCTACCGTCTGGCAAAGCATGACAGGAAAAGATGGCCCGGAATCAAAACCGCAGGAAATCAGGGAGATACGCCTTATTACACCAATTCCTCCCATCTTCCGGTTGACTATACCGTTGATATTTTTGACGCGCTGGATATCCAGGATGAAATCCAGACGCTTTACACCTCAGGCACCGTATTCCATGCGTTCCTGGGCGAGAAGCTTCCCGACTGGAAGGCGGCGGCCAACCTGGTGAGGACCATTGCTTTAAATTACAAGCTTCCTTATTATACCCTGTCACCCACCTACTCCATCTGTTCTGAGCATGGTTATCTTACCGGCGAACAGAAGGTGTGCCCGAAGTGCGGCAGGGTAACAGAGGTCTGGAGCCGTATTACCGGCTACTACCGTCCCGTGCAGAACTGGAACGACGGAAAGGCACAGGAATTTACCAACAGAACGGAATATGATCTGTCCAGATCCGAACTGAAGCATTCCTCCGCGGTGGTTACCCTGGCGGATTACGAGAAGAATGCCGCTATAAAGGCGGAGTCTGCGGATGATGTGAAATATCTCTTTACCACGAAGACCTGCCCTAACTGTAAGCTGGCGAAGGAATATCTGAAGGATGAAAGCTATATTCTGATCGATGCGGAAGAAAATGTGGAGCTGGCCGGCAAATACGGCGTGATGCAGGCGCCTACCCTGGTTGTGGTGAACGGGGAAGAGTATCGTAAGATTATCAATGCATCCAATATTAAGAAATATTCGGAGCAGAAGAATGTGGTGAACGCATAGGACTCCTTCTGCCCTGTATGGAATTAAAAAGAAAAGCTGTTGTTTCCTGCCCGTAGTTACGGTAAGGGGATGGCGGCTTATCTTTTTTTGTTATAAAATAGAAGGTAACTGTTCAGTATCTTACAGTTACGATAGAAGCATCAAAAGCGGGAAAGAGGAGGAACGTATATGAAGCTTTATATGCCAACCAAAGTTTATAATGAAAAGAACTGTGTGGAAAACCACAGCCGCGAGCTGGCGGCGCTGGGGACAAAAGCCCTGATAGTGACCGGGAAGCATTCCTCACGGATCAACGGCTCTCTGGAGGATGTGAAGGGCGCGTTGGAAAGAGAGAGGATACCTTATGTTATTTTTGATGAAATAGAAGAGAATCCTTCCGTGGAAACGGTGATGAAGGCGAGGGCACTGGGAGTCAGCGAGGGTGCGGATTTTGTCATCGGCGTGGGCGGCGGTTCTCCCATGGATGCTTCCAAGGCCATTTCACTGATGATGGCGAACCCGGAGCATGATGAGAGGCTTCTGTACACCAAAGTGCAGACCTCCGCGGACGGCCCGGTCAGGGAGGCGTTTCCGGTAGCTGAGGTGCCCACCACGGCAGGAACCGGTTCCGAGGTGACGCCTTATGCCATTCTGACGAAAAATGTGCTTCCGGATATTGTGCTTACCACAGTTCCCCTGGAAAAGGACCGGGAGGCCTTTGCCCATCTGGAAAAACGGACAAAGCAAAGCATCAGCCATCATATTTTCCCGGCTCTGGCCCTTGTGGACGTAACTTATCTTCAGACGGCCTCCCGCACCGGCTGCATCAATACGGCGGTGGACACGCTGGCCCATCTGATAGAAAGCCACCTGAATACCAACAGTACGGAATACAGCAGGATATATAGTGAAATGGGGCTGCGGACCTGGGCGAAAATCAAGGATAAGCTGCTGCGTTTTGAAATCGGTGAAGAAGAGCGCCAGGCGCTTATGCGTGCCTGCACGTTGGGCGGCATGGCAATCGCCCATACCGGAACGAGCCTGCCGCATGGACTGAGCTATCCCATCACCACTGAAATGGGAGTGCCTCACGGCAAGGCAGTGGGCATTTTCCTGCCCGGCTTTATCCGGAACTACGGAAATCAGGAGGAAGCAATGAAGGTGCTGTACCTGCTGGATTTCGGCGGAGAGCAGACCTTCTGCGAATATATCAGGCAGCTGCTGGGAGAGGTGGCGATATCAGAGGAGCTGTGGGAAAGAACGATGGATGAGGTGCTGGCCAATCCGGCGAAGCTGAAGAACTATCCGTTTATGCTCGATCGGGAAAAACTGCAGGGATACCGGTAGATTTTACCTGGTTTTACATACTTTTTGCGCGAACACGTCAATAGATTTAAGGTTGGCTCTTTATAATGAACCTGTCGATTGTACATACTACAATATGGAAGGAGATTATGAAGAGAGTGAAAAAGAAATTGGTTTCGTTATTGATGACAGGAATGCTGCTGGCGGGTGCGCTTACCGGGTGTTCGGGAGCGGGCGCATCGCCGGAGGCTCCGAGTGAGGCGGGCAGCGAAACGGTGCCGGGGACGCAGGCTGTGGAGGATATTCAGGCTGTGGGGGATATTCAGGCTGTGGAGGATATTCAGACTGCGGCAGGCGCGTCGGCGGCTGAACAGGTTGGGGCGCAGGACTCTGTGCAGGCGGGAGCGCCTAAGTATGTGTTCCTTTTTATCGGGGATGGGATGAGTTATCCGCAGGTGCAGCTGACCAATTATTTTTTGAGCGCTTCCCAGGCGGACGCGGGGAAAACGGTCGCTGTGGACGGGGAGGAAAAGACGATCCTGCAGAGCAAAAACCATCTGGCCATGATGGATTTCCCGGTGGCCGGATCCGCGCAGACCTTTGACAGCACCTCCTTTGCACCGGATTCCGCATCTACGGCGACCTCGATAGCCACGGGCAAAAAGACCTGGAGCGGAAGCATCAATGTAAGTGAGGATTTTACGCAGACCTATGAAACGATTGCGGAAAAGCTGAAAGCACAGAAGGATTATAAAATCGGCGTGCTGTCCACGGTAAATTTAAACCATGCCACGCCTGCCGCATTTTATGCGCATCAGGCGTCCAGAAGCAGCTATTATGACATCGGCCTGGAGCTGATTGAGAGCGGCTTTGATTATTTTGCCGGAGGAGGCCTTTTGCAGACAACCGGCAAAAATGAGGATCAGGAGGATCTTTACACACTGGCGGAAAACGCAGGCTACCAGGTGGTAAAAACACAGGCGGAGGCGGAAGCGTTGGGCGCGGACAGCGGGAAGGTCATCGTTATCGATGAACATCTGGCAGACAGCAGCGCCATGTCCTATGAGCTGGATCGCGGGCAGGAGG
>OHDQ01000539.1_pt1 | contig 14584 bp, 8 predicted proteins | sample 1606421 | NCBI WGS metagenome assembly OHDQ01 (sample SAMEA3879589, study PRJEB24766) | human gut metagenome | biome: human-associated habitat; feature: feces | place: USA | collected 1985/1987
TCTGAGTATGTCCTTTACGTGGCACGTTACTTCCCTCCTTAATCAATAGATTATCTCTTAGGTACTCACATGACAGTCTGAGCAGTTATTCAGTACCGTCTACTATGTGTTCGCACTGGTAAATTCCTCTATTTTACCCGCAACCATCAGGGTATAAATGGAATCGCCGTACATAGTGTCTGTGATGTTTGTTCTATATTATTGCGCATGGTCTCTTTCGCCATGCTGATTCTCGCAAGCAAAGCTTGCTCGCATCACGGCTTTCGCCGTATGCATCCTTCCATAAGTTGCCAGCCCGGTGTGCAAGCACCCCGTTCTGCCACCTTCTGTCAGGCTGCGCATGGCTCAATGCAAACGCGTTTATTTTTTAGGTCTCTTTGCTCCGTATTTGGAACGAGCCTGTTTTCTATTAGCAACACCTGCAGTGTCAAGTGTACCTCTGATGATGTGGTATCTTGTACCTGGTAAGTCTTTAACACGACCACCACGGATCAGAACAACACTATGCTCCTGAAGGTTGTGACCTTCTCCTGGGATGTAGCTTGTCACTTCGATTCCGTTGGAAAGACGTACTCTGGCGATTTTACGAAGAGCGGAGTTAGGTTTCTTAGGTGTAGCAGTCTTAACAGCTGTACACACACCTCTCTTCTGTGGTGAAGACAAATCGCTGGATTTTTTTCTTAAAGAGTTAAAACTTTTCTGCAGAGCAGGAGCAGTAGATTTCTTAACAGAAGTCTGACGTCCCTTTCTTACTAACTGATTAAATGTAGGCATTCCATTTCACCTCCTGTAGTATTTTCCGTTTCTTGGTTCTGTGGTTGCTATTATTCATACATAATCGCACACAAAAATAACTGCATTTCTATGCACGCTTTTGTATTATAGCCTTGAGGCTTCAAAAAGTCAAGGGGGAAAAACACTAATAACTAACTTGCTACTACTTTTTTTAATATTTTGAAAGATTGTCACCATTTTCACTGTTGCTTTTGCGACATTTCCTTTAAAAAATAGGATAATTCCATTGAGAAGTATTACGAAATTACTATTTTGGAAAAAATGTCACCCTTTTTTAGGCGAAAAAGTGGTGACATTTTTTTCAAACCGAGAAAAAGTATCTTTTCAATGATTAAACTGAAGCATTTCCAGAAAATACCACCAGAATTTTCTCGATACATGGTGACACTTTTTCTAAATACTGAAAAGGTATACATTCTATCCCGTTATCTATAGAATGATGTCTTACATAAACTATGTTGGGGGTAAAAGATGCCAGACATAAAACCAGAGCCATACACATTTCTGCGTATGACCCTGGTTTTTTTCTTAATTATTCTTCTGTCAAGAGCACATCTTCTGTCTCAGCAGCTTCTGTTTCCATTTCTTCTGAAATTTCTTCCAAAGCATCTTCATTTACAGTTTCTGTCATCTCTTCTGCAACAGCCTGTGTATCGTTTTCTTCTTCCTCATACACTGCTGTTTCCTCTTCTTCCTGCTCTGCCAGCATATCATCCGTAGACAGCTTGATATTGCTGTAACGTTTCATACCTGTTCCGGCAGGAATCAGTTTACCAATGATAACGTTTTCTTTCAGACCGATCAGCTTATCAACTTTTCCTTTGATTGCTGCCTCTGTCAGAACCTTGGTGGTCTCCTGGAAGGATGCTGCTGATAAGAAGGAATCGGTAGCCAGAGAAGCTTTTGTGATACCCAGCATAACCTGTTTACCTTCTGCCTGCTCCTTGCCTTCTTTTTCTATCTCTTCATTTACATCTTCAAAATCCAGAACGTCTACCAGGCTTCCCGGAAGGAATTCTGTATCACCATTGTTCTCAATGCGGATCTTCTTCAGCATCTGACGAACGATAACTTCGATATGTTTATCATTGATCTCTACACCCTGAAGACGGTATACTCTCTGTACCTCGCGGATCATGTAATCCTGTACGGCACGCACACCTTTAATTTTCAGGATGTCGTGCGGATTTACAGAACCTTCCGTCAACTCATCGCCAGCTTCCAGAACCTGCCCATCCATAACTTTGATTCTGGATCCATAAGGAATCAGATAAGTCTTGGAATCGCCAGTTTCTCTGTCTGTAACAACGATCTCGCGTTTCTTCTTGGTATCTTTGATGGCAACCTCACCTTTGATCTCGGTGATAATTGCAAGACCCTTCGGTTTTCTGGCCTCAAACAACTCCTCGACACGGGGAAGACCCTGTGTGATATCGCCGCCGGCCACACCACCGGTATGGAACGTACGCATGGTCAGCTGTGTACCTGGCTCACCGATAGACTGTGCTGCGATGATACCTACAGACTCGCCCACCTGAACGGCTTCGCCTGTTGCCATGTTGGCTCCGTAACATTTCGCACAAACACCGATCTTGCACTTACAGCTTAAGATGGTACGGATCTTAATCTTGGTATATTTATTTCCATTTTCATCTACACCGTCTTTCATGACTCTTGCGGCACGCTTCGGTGTGATCATATGGTTTGCTTTTACAATAACATTTCCATCTTTGTCCTTGATGGTTTCACAGGAGAATCTTCCTGTGATACGCTCCTGCAGGCTTTCGATCTCTTCTTTTCCGTCTGTAAATTCTTTTACATACATACCGGAAATCTCATCTCTGCCTTCACAGCAGTCTACTTCACGAACAATCAGATCCTGAGAAACGTCTACCAGACGTCTTGTCAGATAACCGGAATCGGCTGTACGAAGAGCGGTATCGGACAGACCTTTACGAGCTCCATGGGCTGACATGAAGTACTCCAATACGTCAAGACCTTCACGGAAGTTAGACTTAATTGGCAGCTCGATGGTGTGACCTGTTGTATCGGCCATCAAACCACGCATACCAGCCAGCTGTTTGATCTGCTTATCAGAACCACGGGCTCCAGAGTCAGCCATCATAAAGATGTTGTTGTATTTATCCAAACCTGTCAGCAGCGCTTTTGTCAAAGCATCGTCAGTCTGTTTCCAGGTTTCTACTACTTCTTTGTAACGCTCTTCCTCAGTGATCAGACCACGTTTGAAGTTCCGTGTGATCTTATCAACCGTATCCTGAGCATCCTGAATCATCTGCGGTTTCTGCGGCGGCACTGTCATATCAGAAATAGATACGGTCATAGCCGCTCTTGTGGAGTATTTGTAACCCATAGCCTTGATATCATCCAGGACCTCTGCGGTCTTGGTAGCTCCATGCGTATTGATTACTTTCTCCAGAATCTGTTTCAGCTGTTTCTTTCCAACGTGGAAATCAACCTCCAAAAGCAATTCATTGCCTTCCACACTACGATCTACAAATCCCAGATCCTGAGGCAGGATCTCATTAAAGAGGAAACGTCCCAGAGTGGATTCTACTGTCTGTGTGAGCACCTGTCCGTCTGCCATTGTCTTCTGACAACGTACACGGACCTTGGTCTGTAAGGTAATATAACCATTTTCATAAGCCAGGATCGCTTCATTCAGATTCTTAAAGCAGTCTCCCTCGCCTTTGCTTCCCGGTCTTTCCTGCGTCAGGTAATAAATACCCAAAACCATATCCTGAGAAGGTACCGCTACCGGACCACCATCGGACGGTTTCAGTAAGTTATTCGGAGAAAGCAGAAGGAAACGGCACTCAGCCTGCGCTTCCACGGAAAGCGGAAGATGGACAGCCATCTGGTCTCCGTCAAAGTCAGCGTTAAATGCGGTACATACCAGAGGATGAAGCTTGATCGCTTTACCTTCCACCAGAATCGGCTCAAATGCCTGAATGCCCAGACGATGCAGTGTAGGAGCACGGTTCAGCATAACCGGATGCTCTTTGATTACTTCTTCCAGTACATCCCATACTTCCGGCTGAAGCTTCTCCACCATCTTCTTCGCATTCTTGATATTGTGTGCTGTTCCGTTAGCCACCAGCTCTTTCATAACAAATGGTTTAAACAGCTCGATTGCCATTTCTTTTGGCAGACCACACTGATAAATCTTCAGTTCTGGTCCTACTACGATAACAGAACGTCCAGAATAGTCAACACGTTTACCCAGCAGGTTCTGACGGAAACGTCCGGATTTACCTTTCAGCATATCAGAAAGGGATTTCAGAGCTCTGTTTCCAGGACCTGTAACCGGACGGCCACGACGACCATTATCGATCAAAGCATCAACAGCTTCCTGAAGCATACGCTTCTCATTGCGGACAATGATATCTGGAGCACCGAGCTCCAGCAGTCTTTTCAGACGATTATTACGATTAATGATTCTTCTGTACAGATCATTCAGGTCAGATGTTGCAAAACGTCCACCATCCAGCTGTACCATAGGACGAAGATCCGGCGGGATTACAGGAACAACATCAAGAATCATCCACTCAGGACGGTTTCCTGACTCACGGAAGGATTCAACAACCTCAAGACGTTTGATGATCCTTGCACGCTTCTGGCCTGTTGCCTTAACCAGCTCTGCCTTTAATTCAGCGGAATCCTTCTCAAGATCGATAGCCATAAGGAGCTCTTTGATTGCCTCAGCACCCATGCCTACGCGGAAGTTGTTTCCGTAAGACTCACGGGCATCCTGATATTCTCTCTCTGTAAGGATCTGCTTGTACTGAAGTCCGGAATCTGCCGGATCCAGTACAATATAATTTGCAAAGTAAAGAACTTTCTCCAGTGTTCTTGGAGTCAGATCCAGGATAAGTCCCATGCGGGACGGAATACCCTTGAAATACCAGATATGGGAAACAGGAGCAGCAAGCTCAATGTGACCCATACGCTCTCTACGAACGGAAGCCTTGGTAACCTCAACGCCGCATCGGTCGCAGACAACACCTTTATAACGGATTTTCTTATATTTACCACAGTGGCACTCCCAGTCCTTGCTTGGTCCGAAAATTCTTTCACAGAAAAGTCCGTCTTTCTCCGGTTTCAAGGTACGGTAGTTGATGGTTTCCGGTTTTGTAACCTCACCTCTTGACCACTCTCTGATCTTTTCCGGGGACGCCAGTCCAATTTTAATGGCATCAAAAGTCATTGGCTGATATGTTTCATTGGTATTGGTTGATTCTGCCATGTATTCTTTTCCCCTTTCTACTCTTCGATATCATCGTAGGAATCGTCGATTTCGGATTCATAATCCTCTTCTTCGTCCTCGTCCACATCAACAAGTTCCTCTCCGTCAAACTCCTGCTTGGTATAGCCATGTTTGCTGAAGGATTCCTCTCCTCTGTGTCCGCGGGAATCTCCCTCGATAACTGCACGAAGATCGGTTTCGCCGTAATCTACATTCTCCATGATCTGAACTTCTGTCTGATCATCTTTGAGCACACGTACATCCAATGCCAGGGACTGGAGCTCTTTAAGAAGAACCTTAAAGGATTCCGGAATACCAGGCTCAGGGATGTTATCACCCTTGATGATTGCTTCATAAGTCTTCACACGACCGACTACATCATCGGATTTAACTGTCAGGATTTCCTGGAGTGTATAGGATGCACCATATGCCTCCAGAGCCCAAACCTCCATCTCTCCGAAACGCTGTCCACCGAACTGAGCTTTACCACCCAGTGGCTGCTGTGTAACCAGAGAGTAAGGACCTGTGGAACGGGCATGAATCTTATCATCAACCAGATGATGCAGTTTCAGATAATGCATGTGTCCGATTGTGGTCGGACCGTCGAAGAACTCTCCGGTACGTCCGTCACGAAGCTGTACTTTACCATCTCTGGAAATCGGAACACCTTTCCACAATGCTCTGTGGGCTTTGTTCTCATCCAGATACTGCATTACATCAGGTGCCAGAATGTCTTTGTATTTCTCACGGAACTCTTCAAAATCTTCTGTATTTACATAGTCATTTGCAAGTTCCAGTGTATCCTGGATATCATTCTCGTTTGCGCCATCAAATACCGGTGTAGAAATATTAAAGCCAAGTGCTTTGGCAGCAAGACTTAAATGAATTTCCAGGACCTGTCCAATGTTCATACGGGAAGGTACACCCAGTGGGTTCAGCACGATATCCAATGGACGTCCGTTCGGAAGGAATGGCATATCCTCAACCGGAAGTACACGGGAAACGACACCCTTGTTACCATGACGACCAGCCATCTTATCACCAACGGAGATTTTTCTCTTCTGTGCGATATAGATACGTACAGACTGATTAACTCCTGGAGACAGCTCATCACCATTTTCTCTTGTGAATACCTTGGCGTCTACAACGATACCATACTCACCGTGCGGTACCTTAAGGGAAGTATCACGAACCTCACGTGCTTTCTCACCGAAGATTGCACGAAGAAGTCTCTCTTCTGCTGTAAGCTCAGTCTCTCCCTTAGGAGTAACCTTACCAACAAGGATATCACCAGCACGAACCTCTGCACCGATACGAATGATTCCGCGCTCATCAAGATCCTTGAGTGCATCATCACCTACACCAGGAACATCTCGAGTGATCTCTTCCGGTCCAAGCTTTGTATCACGGGACTCTGCTTCATATTCTTCAATGTGAACAGATGTATAGACATCGTTCTGTACAAGTTTCTCACTTAACAGTACGGCATCCTCGTAGTTATAACCTTCCCAGGTCATAAATCCGATCAGAGGGTTCTTGCCAAGAGCAAGCTCTCCTTGAGAAGTAGACGGACCATCGGCAATAACATCACCTGCTTCAACGTGCTCGCCCTGATTAACGATCGGACGCTGGTTGTAGCAGTTGCTCTGGTTACTGCGCATGAATTTGGTAAGATGATAATCATCTTTTGTTCCATCATCATTCTTAATGCTGATATCGGTAGATGTGGAACGAAGTACAGTACCAGACTTTCTTGCAACCACACAAACACCGGAGTCAACAGCTGTCTTTGCTTCCATTCCTGTACCAACAACTGGTGCTTCTGTGGTAAGAAGCGGAACGGCCTGACGCTGCATGTTTGATCCCATCAGTGCACGGTTCGCATCATCGTTCTGAAGGAATGGGATCAGGGCTGTAGCTACAGAGAATACCATCTTAGGAGATACGTCCATGTAATCAAACATCTGACGCTCATACTCCTGAGTCTCTTCACGATAACGACCGGAAACGTTCTTACGAACGAAATGTCCTTCTTCGTCAAGTGCCTCATTCGCCTGTGCTACATGGTAGTTATCCTCTTCATCTGCGGTCATGTAAACAACTTCGTCAGTTACACGCGGATTCATAGGATCAGTTTTATCAATCTTACGGTAAGGTGCCTCAACAAATCCGTACTGATTCAGCTTTGCATAAGATGCAAGGGAGTTGATCAGACCGATGTTCGGACCCTCAGGAGTCTCGATCGGGCACATTCTTCCGTAATGGGAATAGTGAACGTCTCGAACCTCGAATCCGGCTCTGTCTCGTGACAAACCGCCAGGTCCAAGTGCGGAAAGACGTCTCTTATGGGTCAGCTCACCAAGAGGGTTGTTCTGATCCATGAACTGTGACAGCTGGGAAGATCCGAAGAACTCTTTTACAGCAGCTGTTACAGGTTTGATATTAATCAGGGACTGCGGAGAAATGCTCTCCACATCCTGTGTTGTCATTCTCTCACGAACCACACGCTCAAGTCTGGAAAGACCGATACGGTACTGATTCTGAAGCAGTTCACCAACCGCACGGATACGACGGTTTCCTAAGTGGTCGATGTCGTCGTCATTTCCAATGCCGTATTCCAGATGCATATTGTAATTAATAGAAGCAAAAATATCTTCTCTTGTAATATGCTTCGGGATCAGGTCATGGATATCTCTGCGGATAGCGGCAATTCTATCCTCAAGTGTGTCATTTTCTTCCAGAATTTTTTCGAGTACAGGGTAATATACTAACTCTGTAACCCCAAGCTCTTCCAGGTTCTCAATTTCTGGCAGATAGTGATGCATGTCTACCATTAAGTTAGAAAGGACTTTAATTCTGCGGTCTTCTTCACCCTGGATCCATACAAATGGAACTGCAGCGTTCTGAATGGCATCAGCCAGTTCTCTGGTTACGATAGTACCAGCCTCTGCAAGAATTTCTCCTGTAGAGCCCTCAACCACATCGTCAGCCAGCTTATGACCAACAATTCGTTTATTGAAATGAAGTTTCTTATTAAATTTATAACGTCCGACCTTGGCAAGATCATATCTTCTCGGATCAAAGAACATCGCATTGATCAGGCTCTCTGCGCTCTCAACTGCAAGCGGCTCGCCTGGACGGATTTTCTTATACAGTTCAAGAAGACCTTCTTCATAATTTGTAGAAGTATCCTTTGTGAAACTTGCAAGGATCTTCGGCTCTTCGCCAAACAGATCAATGATCTCTGCATTGGAACCAACACCAAGTGCACGGATCAGTACAGTGATCGGAACCTTACGGGTTCTGTCCACACGCACATAGAATACATCGTTGGAGTCAGTCTCATATTCCAGCCATGCTCCTCTGTTAGGAATTACTGTACAGGAAAACAGTCTCTTACCGATTTTATCGTGTGCAATGGCATAATAGATTCCAGGGGAACGTACTAACTGGCTGACAATAACACGCTCAGCACCGTTAATGACGAAAGTTCCTGTCGCGGTCATAATCGGCAGGTCTCCCATGAAAATCTCGTGTTCGTTGATCTCATCTGTTTCCTTGTTAATCAGTCTCACTCGAACCTTCAAAGGTGCGGCATAAGTTACGTCACGTTCTTTACACTGCTCGATGGTGTATTTAGCCTCTTTTTCATCAAATGTGAAGCCGATGAATTCAAGACTGAGCTTTCCGCCGTAGTCTGCGATTGGAGAAATATCGTCGAATACTTCATTCAATCCTTCGTCGAGAAACCACTGGTAAGAATCCTTCTGGACCTCGATCAAGTTCGGCATTTCCAGGACTTCTTTTTGTCTCTGGTAGCTCATACGCATGCTTTTTCCAGTTTTTACAGAACGAATTCTGTTTTTTTCCATTGACGTTTCACCCCTGTTTTATTTTATTTATTACAACATCAGCCTGCTTTGCTGCATAAGCATAGTAGGCATATCTTGCCATAATATAGCATTCTTCACTATAGCACAACAAAAAAAGCCTGTCAAGCACTTTTCTATTGTTTTTTCATTTGTAATTGCTGAATAATTATAATTTATTTTACTTTTCTCTTACTATAAGAAAGGTTTCCATATTTATCCGATAATACAAAGAGAAGCTTCGTTCCTTTTTTCTGTTTTTTGATAGAAATATTATATTTCTTTTTGGAATTGATGCTTCCTCTGCCGATTTTTTTATTCTTGTTTCTGCTTACTGCATAAATTGTAAGCTTCTTTCCACCCGCCGCTTTGCCTGTGATCTTCACTGACTTTCTGGTGATCTTAGACGCAGTGGGCATTTTCACGGAAATGATTCCAGTGCTGTTTTCTGCATAAATTGCATAAGTACTGCCATTATTCTCCAGACGGTTCTTTTTGTTTCCGGAAATCTTTGACCTGCTTACATATAAACCGCATTTTCTGCTGCCAGTAACCACATTTCCATAAAGTTTTCCAGTCTGACTTGCAATCACTTGTATCCCTCTGCCATTCACATTCGTAACTCTGTTAGATTTTATAACAGCATTTCCAATATTTTCCACATATATTCCGTCCAGCATACAGCCTTTCACCTGATTAGCTGTGATCTGACAGTCCTCGCTACCCCAGAGAACAATTCCATTCTTTTTTCCGGAGGATATACGGTTCCGGCTTACTTCACACCCGTCAGAGCCATTTTCCATAAGAATTCCATCGCCGCCAATACCTGAAATCACATTTTCCAGGACATGATTCTGTGTGGACGGAGTCCCCAGCTTTCCTCCGTCATAAGCGTAGATTCCTACATTTTTACAACCTGATACCTGATTATCTTTTATCACATTTTTAGAAGAAGCAGACAGATAAATTCCTATGTTGGAAAAGGATGCAGTTTTTTGCAGCTTCAACTGATTATCTTCTACTGTACAGCCATCAGCAAGATAAAGGCGAATTCCATTTCCAGTCCCTGTGATCATATTTCCCTTTACCGCAACACCGTTTTCCTTATAAATACCTACCGGAATTCCCTTAGCCTGTGCTTTTAAGCTGTCACTTACCCAGGCTCCCTGGACTTCAATTCCATATCCTCTCCATGTGTTTCCATTGATCTGGCTCACTGAAGAAATAGAAATCTGATTATTTTTCACGGAAATGCCCGCATTCTGGTGGTTTCCTTCCATTCCTGCAACAGTTCCCGGTATAAGATGGGTATTCGGGAAATACATGCAGCTCACAAGCACTCCGCCGCCTGCATTCTCTATTATATTGTCCTCCACAGCAGAATCCACGTAATTCAGGCACCAGACAGCTCTCTTTTTCACATTTCGAAAGGTATTACCCTGAATCACGATGTTTCGGTATGGTCTGTCGTAGATCATGCTGTGACTGCCCACTCCTGCAAACACATTCTCAAAAATGTTATCCGTAATCCTGACATTCTCACAAACTGCTCCATCAAAGGGCTGATATCCTGGAAAAATATAGTCCAGACATGCATCCAGCTGAATGCATTCCTGTCCGCCGCCTTCATATTCCTGCCAATATCCCCGGAATGTACAGCCAGTCACGGTTACATCTTCCGTACCTGCCAGCTCAAGAAAATGAGATTTCAAATTGTTTAGAAATGTTACGTTCTTCACAGTTACGTGTCTGGCATGTCCAATCCTGAAGCCTACAAAACCGCCTGTGCCTTCCTTATCTTCGACAACCGGGTAATTCAGATCCCAGGTTCCGCCTTCAATGGTGATATTGTGATATCCATCATAACCTCCGGCAGAAAGTATGTCATCTCCCAGTCTGAGGACCACATGCTTATCTGTACAGGTTTTCGTCAGCACAGCCCCTTCTGCATAAAGAGTAAGATTGCTGTACATATGGATAGTTCCGGAAATCAGATAGCTTCCCTGAGGAATGATTACCGTACAAGGAGTTTCATCTGTAGCTCTCTGCCCCATAAAGTGAAGCACTGTATTCAAAGTTTCGGTAATATCACTTCCATCAGCCACATCTAAAGTCACCACTGCAGCGCCTTCTGGAATAGTCGCCAGAATCTGCTGTTCATTACCAGAAGGTACAGGTGTAAGCAGAGTTTCTTCTGGCTCCTCTTCAAAATCATTATCAGACTCATCTGCTGAAAAAAATCCCACTTCATCTGTTCCGCCATAGAAGCCAGTCTCATCCTCTTCCATTTCTGGCTCAATATCGCAATCTAAAAAGCCGTCTTCAAAATTCTCCGTCGCATTTTCTGCTGATTCAGCATATATGATAGAACTGCCTCCCAGATATAAAGACACTCCCAGTAATGTTACAGTGAAAAATATTTTTATATTCATTCAGAATCTCCTTGCACAAAAAAAATCCTGATTGCAGGAAACTCCAACGGAATTTCCTGTTACACAAAAAAATCCCCGCAGTGGCCTGCACGACAGACTTCTGCGGGGAGCATGGTTCGCTTAAATACACCTAAATTATTTAAGAGTAACTTTAGCGCCTTCAGCCTCAAGTTTAGTTTTGATATCCTCAGCCTCTGCTTTGGAAGCGCCCTCTTTAACCATTTTCGGAGCACCATCAACAACTTCTTTAGCTTCTTTAAGACCTAAGCCTGTGATCTCACGAACAACTTTGATAACTTTAACTTTAGATGCTCCAGCAGATACTAATTCTACGTCGAACTCATCTTTCTCTTCTGCTGCTTCTGCTGCACCGCCTGCTGCTGCTACAACAACACCTGCTGCTGCGGATACACCAAATTCTTCTTCACATGCTTTTACTAATTCGTTCAGTTCCAGAACGGACAGCTCTTTGATAGCTTCAATAAATTCAGCTGTAGTTAATTTTGCCATTATTGTTTACCTCCAATTATAAATTTTGTTTTCATTTTCAATTTACGCAGCCTATGCTGCTTTTTCGATATTCAACTTCGCCTTGCGCCGTTGAATGACCCATTTTCTCGCCTTCAGCTCGCTTTCGCTAAGATTGTTTGAAGTTCAACTTCACTTCGTTCCGTTGAACGGCTTAATTTTCTAACCTCAAGCTTCGCCTTCAGCTCGCTTTCGCTAAGAAAATTAAGCCTCTTTTGCTTCTGCGATCTGGCTGATAACGCGAGCAAAGTTTGCGATTGGGGACTGGATGCTTCCAAGCAATTTTCCAAGAAGTTCTTCTCTGGAAGGTACTTCGGAAAGGGCTTTGATTCCAGCCTCATCATAGTAACCACCTTCTACAACACCTGCGATCAGTTCCAGCTTCGGAGCTGTTTTTGCAAATTTTGCAATAATTCTTGCAGGTGCAGTTGCATCATCTTTACAGATAGCCAGTGCGTTAGTTCCATCCAGATGTTTGCACAGTGCTTCACACGGTGTTCCCTGGAAAGCAAAGTTCATCATAGTGTTTTTGTATACTTTGTATACAACACCTGCTTCTCTCAGCTCTTTACGTAACTGTGTATCCTGAGCAACTGTCAGTCCGCTGTAATTTACAAGCACAACGCTCTGTGCATCAGCGATATACTGTGAAATCTCTTCTACGATAGGCTTTTTCAGTTCAACTTTTGCCATGAAATGGTGCACCTCCTTATAGATTTTGTGTACCGCCAAATAAAAAAACCTCTTTGCGCACGACAAAGAGGACTCAATTCTTGTATAAGAATGTATTTTCCTCGGCAGGCGTTTCCACTTATGCCTTACGGCACCTGCTGTCTTCGGCGTGATACTCATGTATAATATCATTGAATCGAGTACTTGTCAAGATTTATTTCAAAAAAATCCCCAGATTTTACTCTGGAGATTTTTCCTTTATAAATTACACAAGTTTCATCGGGTTGATCTTTACACCAGGTCCCATAGTAGGAGCGATTGTTACGCTTCTCAGGTACTGACCTTTCAGTGCAGCAGGTTTTGCTTTGTTGATCGCACCCATCAGCGTCTGGAAGTTGTCCGCTAACTTTTCTTCTGAGAAAGAAGCTTTTCCGATTGGCACGTGAATGATATTTGTTTTGTCAAGACGGTATTCAATCTTACCAGCTTTGATATCGTTAACAGCTTTTGTAACGTCCATTGTTACAGTACCGGCTTTTGGGTTTGGCATTAAGCCCTTCGGTCCAAGTACACGACCCAGACGTCCAACAACACCCATCATATCCGGTGTAGCAACAACTACGTCAAAATCCAGCCATCCTTCGTTCTGGATCTTCGGAATCAGTTCCTCAGCTCCTACATGCTCTGCGCCAGCTGCCAAAGCTTCATCAGCTTTTGCACCCTTTGCAAATACCAGCACACGAACAGTTTTACCTGTTCCGTGAGGCAGAACTACTGCGCCACGAATCTGCTGATCTGCATGACGTCCGTCACAACCTGTTCTGATATGAGCTTCGATTGTTTCATCAAATTTTGCAACAGCAGCTTTCTTAACTAAAGCGATAGCTTCATCTGGATCATACAGTTTTGCACGATCAACTGCTTTTGCAGTTTCCATATATTTTTTACCGTGTTTCATTTCCTATAACCTCCTGTGGTAATTGCGGGGATTGCCCTCCCACGACTATGATTGATAATAGATTGCTGTTTGTGCTGCTGATTATTCCTCAACAATGATTCCCATACTTCTTGCAGTTCCTGCGATCATGCTCATAGCTGCTTCTACAGTTGCTGCATTCAGATCTGGCATTTTCATTTCAGCAATTTCTCTTACTTTGTCTTTGGAAATTGTAGCTACTTTTGTTTTGTTCGGAACGCCTGAACCTGATTTGATGTTACAAGCTTTCTTCAACAAAACTGCAGCTGGTGGAGTTTTGGTTATAAAGCTGAAACTTCTGTCTGCGTATACAGTAATGATTACAGGGATGATCACATCTCCCTTATCTGCAGTTCTAGCATTGAACTCTTTTGTAAACTGTACAATGTTTACACCATGCTGACCCAGAGCCGGTCCAACTGGTGGTGCTGGTGTTGCCTTACCAGCAGGAATCTGTAATTTGATGTATCCTGTTACTTTCTTTGCCATTGTAATGACCTCCTATAATGTGGTAATTGCGGGGATTTCCCTCCCACGAACCATATCGCTATGATTCTTTACAATTTTTTAACTTCTGCGAAACTGATCTCAACAGGAGTTTCGCGTCCAAACAACTCAACATTGATCGTTACAAGCTGCTTCTGCCTGTTGATACTCTGAATCATTCCAGTCGTATCTTTCCATGCACCTCCGGTAACAACTACGCTGTCGCCTTCTGCATAATCGATTTCGATGGCTTCCGGCTGAATACCCAGCAGACCGATTTCCTCTTCGGTTAACGGCACCGGTTTTGATCCCGGTCCGACAAACCCTGTCACACCACGAGTATTCCGAACGACATACCAAGTATCATCGTTCATCACCATATTAATCAGAACATATCCCGGAAACAATTTTTTGGATACCTGCTTCTGGGCTCCGTTCTTCACTTCCACCACATCCTGCATGGGTACCCGAACCTCCAGAATCTGATCTTCCAGATGCCGGTTCTCGATTGTCTTTTCAATGTTGGCCTTTACCTTATTCTCATATCCGGAATAAGTGTGGA
>OHDQ01000547.1_pt1 | contig 14427 bp, 9 predicted proteins | sample 1606421 | NCBI WGS metagenome assembly OHDQ01 (sample SAMEA3879589, study PRJEB24766) | human gut metagenome | biome: human-associated habitat; feature: feces | place: USA | collected 1985/1987
GGATATCCCGCGGCTTAACAGCTCTGCGCGAAGGGAATTCTGGATATCGTAGCCTACGTAGCCCTGGCTCATGGCATTGCAGACGCACATGGGAGCGGGGGTGTAATCAATGTAAACACGGCGCAGCTCTGTCATGGCCTTATGGATCATGCTTACCTGCGGGCCGTTGCTGTGGGTGATGGTCAGCTGGTAGTCCGCCTCAATTAAGTCGGCCAGCGCTTTTGCCGTCACTTTCACGGCGTCCAGCTGTTCTGTGGTGGTATATCCCAGAGCCTGATGCCCAAGGGAAACAACTGCTCTTATTTTGCTCATATGCGGTTCCTCGCTTTTATAGTTTGTTGGCGGCCCCGGCGGACCGGGCGCCCTGTCTGTATCATGTTTCTTCCGGCAGCTGCCCGGATGATTGGACAGTTACATTTTTATGTTCCTATTATAGCAAAAACAAAAAAGTTTGTATACCGCAAAGATGCCGGATGACTTTTGCAGTGAAGTATGCTAGTATGCAATTAGACTACATGGCGGCGGTTTTTGGGGCCGGGAGGGCGGCCGTCGCTGCAGTAAGATAAGGGGTGAAGAATATGTATTTTAAGCTGATGAATAACAGGCCGGAGCTTCTGACCGGAATGAGAGAGCTGCTGGAGGAAAGGCGCCATCAGGTGGTTACAGACGCCCAGACGGTGAATCCGGTGCTGAACGGCGGGCTGGAAATGCCTGTAGAGGTTACAATGGATCTCACCGGCGTGGAAGATGGCAGGGAGGTGTCGGTTACCTACAGCTGCTGTGAAGAAAAGGGTTGCCGCAAAGGGAAAGCGGTGCTCAGGGCCTGCGGGAAAACGTTCCTTTTCCGTGCGCTGATGACGCTTGTACGGGAACTGGAAAGAAAAGGGACGGACGATAGCTTTGAAAAAAAGGAAACCGTGTACCTGGATAAAAACGGTACCATGCTGGACTGTTCCAGAAACAGTGTACTCAATGTGGAAACGATAAAGAAGTATATCCGTATCCAGGCAGCGCTGGGCATGAATACCATGATGCTTTACACAGAGGATACCTATGAAGTGCCGGAGTATCCTTATTTTGGCGCGTTCCGCGGCAGGTATACGAAGGAAGAACTGGCTGAGTGCGACAACTACGCAGCCCTGTTTGGAATTGAAATGATTCCCTGTATTCAGGCGCTTGCCCATCTGAAGACGGCGCTTCGCTGGGATGTGATGCAGGGAACCCGGGATACGGAGGATATTCTTCTGGTGGGGGAGGAGAAGGTCTATGATTTTGTAAAGGCCTGCATCAAATCCGCTACGGAGCCTTTCCGCAGCAGGAGGGTGCATCTGGGAATGGATGAAGCCTGGTCGCTGGGCCTTGGCAATTACCTTCTGAAAAACGGGTATCATACCAAAGCGGAGATTATGACCGAGCATCTGAAGCGGGTTGCGGATATTTGCAGGGAACTGGGGCTGGAGCCCATGATATGGTCGGATATGTATCTGCGCATGGTATCCCCGGCCAGCGAATATTATGATGTGCCGCTGGATTCCGATCTGTCGGATGCCGTGAAGCCGCCGCAGGAAATCGGGCTGGTTTACTGGGATTATTACCATGATGATGAGAATTTTTATAAATCATATCTGCGTATGCACAGACAGCTGTCGGAAAAGACTGTTTTTGCCGGGGGCGGCTGGGTATGGAACGGCGTGGCTCCCAACTTCCGGGTGGCCTTTGCAACTACGGAAGCGGCGATGCGCGCCTGCAAGGCGGAGGGCGTCCGGGAAGCGGTATGCACCATGTGGCAGGATGACGGCGCGGAAACTCCCATGGCGGCAGGCCTTCCTTCTATCGTGCTTTTTGCAGAGCATGGATTTTCCAGAGAGCCTGACAGGGAGTGCCTGAAGGAGCAGTTTGAATTCCTGACGGGCAGTAGCTTTGACGCGTACCTTGCCCTGGGTGAATTTGACGCGGCGCCGGGAAGCGAGACCTTTGACAATCCTTCCAAGTATCTTCTTTATCAGGATGTGATGATGGGATTATTTGACGGGCAGGTGAAGGAGGCGGACGGTTCCATGAAAGCCGGCGGTGCTGCGGAATCCTGTCTGGAGCGTTATTATGAGCGGCTTCGGGAGAAGCTGCAGGGGCTGGCGGGAAGTGAGGCGGCCATTGAGGATGAGGTGCTGGAGCTGTATATTCATCTGGCGGATGTGCTTTCCGTAAAGGCCGGCATGGGCAACCGCCTGTGCGCGGCATATGCGGCTGGCGACAAGGCGGCGCTGAAGGAAATCGCGGAAAAGGAGATCCCTTCCTGCATGGAAAAGATAAAGGAGTATAAACGCTGCAGAGAGGAAATCTGGGATTCGGAGAGTAAAATTTTCGGCTATGAGGTGCTGGATATCCGTCTGGGAGGACTGCTGTCCCGTATGGAAACAGCGCAGCGCAGGCTGAAGAACTACCTGACCGGGAGGCTTGATAAGCTGCCGGAGCTGGAAGAGGCGCGTCTGCCTTACCGGCCGGTGAAGGACGGGGAGGAGCATAAGCTGTGTAGCTGCAATAGCTGGAGGATGATTGTTTCGGCTTCGCCGGTGTAAGAAGAGAATATATTGAGTAAAGGAAGAATCCGAGAATGTTTTTGGATTCTTCCTTTATTATGCAGATAACAGACAAAGTTAAATAAAGAAATCCCCGGCAGTAAGAGAATGGTAAACTACCAGGTGATTTAAGTGTAATCGTGGAGGATTTGCGATGAAAGCTTTAGGAATTGATATTGGAACGACATCAATATGCGTAGTTGTATATGAAGGAGAAAATGGGACGCTGCCCTTTATTGCCAGAAGGAAAAATGAATTCATTTCTGAAAATTTTGAACAGGATCCGGATGCTATAGCAGATAAAGTTATGGAAATGCTGTCGGAGGCTGAGAAGTGTGGGTTTGGAGGGAATGCGCTCAGCGCGATCGGTATTTCCAGTCAGATGCACGGTATCCTTTATGTGAATAAGGAAGGAGAGGCTGTGTCGCCTTTTTATACCTGGAAAGATGAAAAGGGGAAGCTTCTTAATGCAGAGGGAAAAAGTTATGAAGCCGTTTTACAGGAAAAGACAGGATTATTAATGTTTTCCGGATATGGAACAGTTACGCATTATTTTTTGGAACAAAAAGGTCAGATACCTCAGGATGCTTACAGAATGATTAATATTGGTGATTATATTGCCATGCGGCTGACGGGAAGGAAAAGTCCGTTATTAGATGAATCAATTGCTGCCAGTTTCGGAGGATACATAATAGAGTCGGAAAATTTTGCATGGGAAAAACTTAAAAAGGCGGGGATAGAAACGGAATTTTACCCGGAAATTTCACGCTCGGGAGAGCCATTCGGTTTTTATAAGGGAATACCGGCAGGTTGTGCTCTGGGTGATAATCAGGCCAGTTTTTACTGCATAATGGATAAGCCGGAAGAACAGATAAATATTAATGTAGGGACCGGATCACAGGTTGTTATCTTTGACGAACGCTGCATTTATAATGAAAAAATTGATGTGCGCCCTTTTTTCAAAAAAGGGAAGCTTTATGTTGGAGCATCTGTAAACGGCGGTAAAACCTATGAAAGGCTGGCTTCCTTTTTTGAGGAAACAGTATATGAGTTTACCGGTATGAAGATCAATGCTTTTGAAAAAATGAATATTATAGGTTCGCAGAATACGAGATCAACCCTGGTGATAAATCCCTGTTTATATGGCAGCAGAGGAAGAATGGATGAATATGGTAAAATAGAGAATTTGACGCCGGAGAACTTCCATCCATCCGATTTTATCAGGGCATACGTCAGAGGGATGGCAGAGGAATTGTATCAGCTGTATATGGATTTCCCAGAAGAAATCAGAGAGGGGAGAAGGGAAATTGTAGCCAGTGGAAATGGTATCAGAAAAAACAGGCTGATGGCGGAAGCGGTTGCAGAAAGATTCCATATGAAGCTTCATTTTATTGATATTGAGGAAGAAGCAGCGGCAGGGGCTGCAAAGGCGGCTCTTGACCGTTATGCAAAATTGACTTGACAGGTAAAGAAGGCAGTAGTATAGTCAATTCATAATAAACCTACTGAAATACTAGGAATACAAACATCGTAACAGCTCAGCGGCCCGGACTGTTACAATACCTCGGCGGCAGTCAAATAAAAAAGGAGAACAGACTATGGCAAATATTAAAAAAAGTGCGGAAGAACTCATTGGAAGAACCCCTCTTATGGAGCTGGTGAATTACGAAAAGGCAGCAGGCGTTACAGACGCTGTGATTCTGGCGAAGCTGGAGTATTTTAATCCGGCTGGCAGCGTAAAAGACAGGATTGCCCTGCAGATGATTCTGGATGCTGAAGAGCAGGGGCTGCTGAAGCCGGGAGCCACCATCATTGAACCCACCAGCGGAAATACCGGAATCGGCCTGGCGGCTATGGCTGCGGCCAAGGGCTACAAGGCAATTCTGACCCTGCCGGAAACCATGAGCGTGGAGAGGCGCAAGCTGCTGAAGGCCTATGGCGCGCAAATCGTCCTCACCCCGGGGGCGGAGGGAATGAAGGGAGCCATTGCGAAGGCGGAGGAGCTGCACAGCCAGATTCCCGGTTCCTTTATCCCCGGACAGTTCGAGAATCCGTCCAATGCCAAAGCGCACAGACTTACCACCGGCCCTGAGATTTGGGATGACACGGATGGAAATGTGGATATTTTTGTGGCGGTGGAACCGGCCCAGTCGGCCGTGCTTTCCGGCAAAAAGCCCGGCCCTCATGCCATCCAGGGAATCGGGGCGGGATTCATTCCCGGCGTGCTGGATCAGGAAATCTACGATGAAATCATACAGGTGGAAAATGAAGATGCCTATGTTACAGGAAGGGCTATTGCGCAGACCCAGGGCCTGCTTACGGGAATTTCCTCCGGAGCCGCCCTGTATGCGGCAACTCTTCTGGCGAAACGCCCTGAGAATAAAGGAAAAGTAATTGTTGCGCTGCTTCCGGATTCCGGCGACAGGTACCTTTCCACCCCGCTTTTTGGCGAGGAATAGACGAAGTCCCGCAAATGTCCGCCAGGGAAGGATTTATGAAAAAGTCTTTTTTCTGAAAATTATGGGGCGGTATAACCGTTCAATTCCTTCACAAAGACTGCCAAAAACCATCCTGAATCGCCTGCAGGGATGCTTTTTGGCAGTCCTGGATCACTTTCCTGCGTTCAGCACAGTAAATGTGCCGGCCTGCGTGACAGTTACGTCTCGTTTACTATTTACAGGATTAGAAGAAATGTGGTATGATAAAGCTTGCGCGGGAATCGGGGAAGCCTGCCGGATTCTGACGGCGGCCTTTGACGGGCGGCAGAATTGCTGCGTTCCTGCAGTACTGGTTTGAAAACATTTGTCCGCATGTGGCGGACAGACAGAAGCTAAAGCGAAAGGGCTTGAGAAAATGGAACAGCCTATCATACAAATTAAAAATGTGACCAAAACCTTCCAGACGAGGGAAAACAGGGTGGAAGCCCTGAAGAACATCAACCTGGAAATCAATAAGGGTGATATCTACGGCATTATCGGTATGTCCGGCGCCGGAAAAAGCACGCTGGTACGCTGCCTGAACTTCCTGGAGAAACCCACGGGGGGAACGGTTCTGATCGAAGGGCAGGATCTGTCGGCCTGTACCGATAAGGAGTTGCGGAAGGTGCGCAACAGCGTTGCCATGATTTTTCAGCATTTTAACCTGCTGATGCAGAGAACTGTGCTGGACAACGTATGTTTTTCCCTGGAAATTCTGGGTATGAAGAAAAAAGAGGCCAGGGAAAAGGCCAGGGATCTTCTCCTTTCGGAGGCGGATAAGGATATTTCACAGATTGCAGATGCCGTAGGCTATAACAACAGTACCTATTTTACGACTGCTTTTAAGAAGTTCTATGGCGTAACCCCTTCCCGGTTCCGGGATTATCATGCGGTTTCCGAGCTGGAGGGCGGCAGCGCTTCCAGGGAATAGTTCCGGGCGGCTGCCGGAATGAGCGACATATAAAAAAGATTGGTTATGAGGAGAGCATACGATGCGTATTACTATGTTGGAAAATGAATATTGGTGGGGAGGTATCGTGAATCTGGGCGAAACGCTTCCCTATGATAAAGACAGTGATTGTGAGCTGGATTTGGGAACGATAAAGCTGTCGCTGGATCAGTCGGCACCGCTTTTTGTATCCTCCAGAGGACGATATATCTGGAGCGATAAGCCGTTTCGGATCCGGTTCTGGCACGGCGAGATAAGAATCCGCTCGGATTATCCGGTGGAACTGAATTCGGATGGGAAAAATCTCAGGGATGCCTGCCTGAATGCAGCCAGGGATAAATATACACTATCTTCCAGGGTGCCGGACAGGCTATTTTTTGAAAAACCGCAGTATAATACCTGGATCGAACTGAATGTGAATTCATCCCAGGAAAAAGTATTAGAATATGCTGAAAATATTATCAGCCATGGAATGCCCGCTGGGATTCTGATGATAGATGCCGGCTGGCAGATTTGCTTCGGAAACTGGGAATTCAGGAAGGATACCTTTCCGGAGCCGGAGAAAATGATCAAACGCCTGCACGAGCTGGGCTTTACGGTAATGCTGTGGACGATGGCGGTGGTTGATCCGGAGGCTCCGGATTATGAAAAACTAAAGGCACAGAAGCTGCTGCTTCAGGATGCGGACGGCAATACGGCGGAACGCTGGTGGTGGGCCGGGCGCACCGCTTTACTGGATTTGTCCAATCCATTCGCGGTGGAATGGTATAAAAGACAGCTGGATTATCTGCAGGAAAAATACGGTGTTGACGGTTTTAAGTTTGATGGAGGGGATGCCTATTTCTTTGACGAGGACGATGCTTCCTTTATAAAAGGCTGTGAGCAGGATCAGATTGCATGCTATGAAGAGCTGGGGAAGCTCTATCCCTTTCATGAGTTCCGCTGCGGCTGGAAGGGAGGCGGAAAGCCCTATGTGCACCGGCTCCAGGATAAAATGCATACATGGGAAGGAGAGGGGCTTAACCAGATTATTCCGCATTCCCTGCTGCAGGGGCTGACCGGGAATTTCTACCATTGTCCGGATATGCTGGGGGGAGGGGTTTTTAATGACCTGTTTGAAACAAGCTTTGATGAGGAGCTTTTTATAAGATGGACGCAGGCGAGCGCGCTTTGCCCGATGATACAGTTTTCTCTGGCGCCATGGAGAGTATTAAGCCAGGAAGGCTTTCGGATTGTGGAGAGGATGTATCGGCTGCATCAGGAAATGGCGCCCTTCATTCTGGAGCTGGCCGGGAAGGCGGCTGCTTCCGGGGAGCCGATAATGCGGCCGATGGCATATGAATTTCCGGAGGAAGGGATGGAACGGATCCTGGATCAGTATATGCTGGGCAGCCGTGTTATGGCAGCTCCGGTTATGAGGAAGGGTGCGGTAAGCCGGGAGGTTGTCCTTCCCGGAGGGATGTGGAAGGCGGAGGACGGAACGCTGTATGAGGGCGGGCGGACTATCCATGTGGAAGCAGGTTTGGAGCGGCTGCCTTATTTCATAAAAATTGGATAAAGGTAAAAGAGTGCTGCTTCATATTGACGCAATATCATAGAAATCCTATAATTAAGTTCTGCGCGCCGGCCTGCAAGGGAAACCACGATTACAGAGGCAGGTCCTGCGCCGGACTTTTTTATATTAAGGGGAGATAGTGTGTTATGTTAATCAGGAATTATGTGCAGCAGCTAAAAAAAGAGTTTAAGAACTACAGCGGGGCCGATCTTATAAAGGATCTCATGGCCGGGCTGACGGTTGCGGCGGTGGCGCTTCCGCTGGCGCTGGCCTTCGGTGTAAGCAGCGGTGCGACGGCGGCGGCCGGGCTGGTTACGGCCATTATTGCCGGCCTGGTGATCGGTGCGTTTTCGGGCGGGTTTTATCAGATATCCGGCCCTACGGGAGCAATGGCAGCCATATTGATGTCCGTTATTGCGGGATATGGCTTGCAGGGTGTTTTTGCGGCCACGCTCATTGCGGGTGTCCTGCTTGTGCTTTGCGGTATTTTCCATATCGGCAGGCTGACAAGCTTTATCCCGGCGCCTGTTATTACGGGATTTACATCCGGTATTGCAGTGATTATTGCGATGGGGCAGATTGATAATTTTTTTGGCGTTGCATCGGAAGGATCCAGCGCGGTGCAAAAGCTTTTCAGCTATGGGCGCCTGGGTTTTCCGGTGAATTTGCAGGCTGTTTTGCTGGGAATGTTTGTTGTATTATTTATGGTGTTTTTTCCGAAGAAATGGAACGCGGTGGTGCCGGCTTCCTTTCTGAGCATTATTATTGCCACAGTGATTTCTGTTGTAACGAAACTGGATGTGGAAACGGTGGGCGCCATTCCCAAAACGCTTTTCCTGGAGGACCGTCTGGATATTGCGGCGCTGAATTTCCAGGATATCAAAGGGCTTTTCGGCCCGGCGGTGAGTATTGCCATGCTGGGGATGATTGAAAGCCTGCTGTGCGGGGCCAGCGCCGGAAAAATGGCAAATGTCAGGTTGAACAGCGATCAGGAGCTGGTGGCGCAGGGCATCGGAAATATTATCCTGCCCTTTTTCGGGGGGATTCCCGCAACTGCGGCCATTGCCAGGACGAGCGTTGCGCTGAAATCCGGGGCGCGCACAAGGCTGACCGGGATATTCCATGCGCTGGGGCTTCTTGTTTTTATGTTTATCCTGGGGCCTGTGATGGCAAGGATTCCCCTGTCCGCCCTTGCGGGGGTTCTGATGGTGACCGCCTTCCGCATGAATGACTGGAAGGAAATCAGGTATATTTTTTCCCATCATTTCAAGGGGGCCGCAGCCAAATACCTGATTACCATGGCGGCGACCATTTTATTTGATCTGACCACGGCGATTCTGCTGGGTGTGGTAACCGGGCTGGTTCTTCTGGTCAGCCGTTTGTCCCATATAGAAATCAATTATGAGAAAGTGGATATGAGCCGTATCAAAAATGCGGACGAGAGGCTGAATAAGAAGTATGAAAATGCTGCGGTCGCTTACCTGACGGGAACCATAATTTTTGCGAACACGCAGAATATTGAGGAAATCCTTGTAAAAATGCAGGAGTTTGATACCGTCCTGCTGTCCATGCGAGGGGTTTCCTATATGGATATCTCAGGCGCCATTACTTTTATGCAGGTGCTGGCCGAGCTGCAGAAACAGGGGAAGAAAATCTTTTTATGCGGAGTTCCTAACAGCACTATGATGATGCTGAAACGCTCCGGTATCTATGATATGATCGGTGAGAATAATTTTTACTGGAGTGTGGAGAGGGCGCTGTTGGATTAGAAGTACCTTTGATGTAACTTTGAGGGTACTGAACAGTTATCCATTGATTTTATTTTTGCATTGTTCTAAAATTAACCCATGGAACCATCTTTTCGTATGATTGCGTACAGGGATTTAAGTCCCTGGTTGGACGGCGCGCAGATACCCGTATATGTGCATCTACGACAGGATGGTTCTTTTTTGTATCTTGAAGTTTTGCTGCGGCAGGCGTAAAGGAAGAGACTGGAATGAAGGGGATAAACATGGGGGAAAATGGCAAAAAATCAATTTTTAAAAAGGTGCTTTGGTCAATGGGGGCGGTTATGACCGGCGCCATTTTAATTATTGAGATAAGCAGCCTGTTATTGATACATAAGGACGGGCAGCGGGCGCAGGAGCTGTTTGAAGATACCATTGACAGCTACGGAGTCTTCTGGGAGAACAAGCTGAATGAAACATCGCGGATGATGTTAAGTTTTATTAGTGCGGAAACCGGGGCATTGTACAGCCAGCTGTGCAATTCTGAGGATAAACTGACTGTGGAAACCGCAAAGCTGCAGCTTCGTTCACAGATTGCGGATATGAATGCCAGGCAGGGATATGAACTTGTGACCTTTGTATATGTCCCGGATAGAAACATATATTTTTCAGTGGATGAAAAGAATACTTCCTATCTGAAATCGCAGGGGATCAAAGAAAATGTTTTCGATTATATTGCGCATAATACAATAGCCAGCAAGGACAAATGGAGTGTCCTTTATGTGCAGGATACGCCGTATCTGCTGAAAATTTACCATATGGAAAACGGGTATATCGGCAGCCTGTATCCTGCGGGGCATATTCTGGAAGGCTTATATGATCAGGAAGAAAACTGGGTCCTGGAAATGGTGGATCGCGCGGGAAATACGGTTGCGCACATGGGAGAGCCTTACAAGGGGATGACAGTTTCCTATGACCGTTTTCTGGAGTATACCGATGCCGGTATCCGTGTGACCATAGGCAGCGGCAGGCTCTACAGCAATAAAGGCACGGGAGTGCTCATTTTAATGGGAGCTATGCTGTTTGCGTCGCTTCTGATATTTCTGGTCTTGGGGAGGCAGACCAGGGACGTATTTGAACCGTTGGAAAGGCTGCGGGCGGCAATGGAAAATTACAGCGGCGGGGATATGGATACCAGGCTTCCTGTGGTACATGATAATTCCCAGATTGCGAATCTGTACCGTACCTTCAATAACATGGCGGATCAGATTGCACATCTGAAAATTCAGGTTTATGAAACGGAGCTGGAGCGGCAGAGAATCAACAGCAATTACCTGAGAATACAGATACAGCCGCATTTTTATACGAATATACTGAATCTGTTCTATGGTATGGCGCAGATGAAGGATTGCCTTTCCATCCAGAAACTGGCGCTTGCCTGCGGGAGCTATTTTCGCTATCTGCTTGGCAGGAAGGGGACATTTGTCCTGCTGCAGGAGGAATTAAAATGTCTCAGCAGTTATGTGGAAATCCAAAGATATCGCTATCAGGATCGGTTTGAGGCCCGGATATCGGTGGAACCGGGACTGGAAGAACAGGCGGTGCTGCCTCTTCTCATACAGACATTTTTCGAGAACAGTTTGAAGCATAATATTATGCGTGTTCCGCTGCTGCAGGTAGAAGTGACGGTGGAGGCTGTGGAAACAGAGAAGATGAAGATTACGGTCAGGGATAATGGAATCGGTTTTAAAAAGGATATCCTGGAAAAAATAGAGCGGAATGAATCCATTGAAGCAGGAGGAGAGCATATAGGAATCCAGAATGTGAAGGAAAGAATCCGGGTATTTTACGGGCAGACAGCGCAAATGCAGATAGAGAGCGTACCGGGCAATACGGTGGTAACCCTGCTGCTTCCGCTGATGATATCGAAGGGGGACTCAGAGTATGAAACTGCTTCTGGTAGATGATGAGGTTACTATGATCCAGATCATGGAGAAAGCCATAGACTGGAAAAAGAAAGGGATACAGAAGGTTTTTGTGGCTTATAATGCGGATGAAGCAAGGGATATCCTGGCGTCGTCTGCGATTGATATCATGATTTGCGATATTGAAATGCCGGGAGAGAGCGGCCTTGAACTGATACAGTGGATGCAGGATGCTTATCCGGAAATTATCTGCATAATCCTGACTGGCTTTCCTGATTTTAATTATGCAAGAAGCGCGATTTCCCTTGGGGTCTATCAATACCTGCTCAAGCCTGTTTCCTTTGAAGAGCTGGAGAAGGTGATAAGCTCAGCGATTGAACGGGTGGAAGAAAATATGGCCGTATCCATGAAAACGCCGAATGAAAAAGACAGTGAAATGTCAGATCCCATCAGGCAGGTCAGAGGCTATTTGGAGGAGCATTATAACGAAATTATCACACGCAGGAATATCGAGTCCCTGGTCCATCTGAACGGGGATTATATTAACCGGGAATTTAAAAAATGCACCGGCTATACTTTAATGGAATACATACAGAGGTACAGAATTATCATGGCGAAGAAACTGCTGCGGGAAACAAATCTTTCTATGGCGGAGATCAGCGCTCAGACCGGCTATGACTCTCCGGCCTATTTTGCCAAGATTTTCAAGAAACTGACATCCCAGACGCCAAGTGAATATCGTGTCAGACATGAAAGGGATTGATGGGAAAAGGAGCATCTGCGGCCGCACTGCGGCTGGTGCAGATGCTCTTTTTCTTTATAAAAAGTCGGTTTTGTTATGGAATGCATCGGTATTGAAATTGAAGAATGAAGGTGCAGAACGTATGATAAGGATATCAGAACAAGAACGGCCGTTACCATTTTAAAATTAGGAGGAAGTATATGAAAAAGAAGTTAATTACATTGTTATTGGCAGCTTCCATGATAGTATCGACGCTGTCGGGCTGCGGAAATTCTTCATCAGGGGGCGGAAGCGACAAGCCGGCTGCCGAAACAGGGAATGAAACGGGAAATGAAACAGGAACGGCGGAAGCGGCTGATGCGGCTGACTCTGTTTTAAAAGACGGGGATATGGCAGAAATCCTTATGATATGGCCTGGTTCCAATGCTTCTCCTGCCAGCATGCAGGAGGTAGAGGATGCAATGAACGAAATTATCGCCCCGGTGGCTGATGCGAAAGTAAAGCTGCAGATTATTGAATGGGGAGCTTATGGGGATCAGATTAACCTGATGCTGTCCAGCGGGGAAAAGATGGATATTTTCATGCAAAGTGATGGTATCAGGGAAGAAGGACAGAGAGGACAGCTGTATGATGTTTCGGACATGATTAAGACTTATGCGCCGGAAGCCTACCAGGCGATGGAACGTTACATAGATGCCTGCTATTTTGACGGCGCGCTGTATGGACTTCCCAGCTATAGGGATATGGCGGCACAGGCGGGCCTGGTATGCAGGAAGGATATCCTGGACGAAACCGGTATTAAGGAAGAAGATATTAAGACAATGGACGATGTGGAGAAGGTATTGAGCCAGGTACAGAAGCTGCATCCGGGTATGTATCCTTTGATTCCGTCCGATTTAACCAGCGGCTGCTTTTTGAATTATGTAAAAGGTCAGTTTGATGAAATTGCGGCAGGCGTAGGCGTGGATATGAAGGATGATCCTTCAGATGGCGTGACTATCATTAATACCTACGATACGGAACAGTATAAGAAAATGGCGGAAGCCGCTTATGAGTGGAATAAAAAAGGTTATTTTATGCCGGATTCCACAACAAATACCACACCGAGGCAGGATATTCTGAAAGCAGGCAATGCCTTTGGTTATTTCGGAAATTATCATCCCGGCATTGTAACGCAGGAAACGATGAATACAGGACTGGAGATTACCGCTATCCCGATTACGGAAAAATCACTTTCCACCGAATCTGTAAACTTTATTGAATGGGTAATTGCAGGGCAGTGTGAACATCCTGAGAAAGCGCTGGCAGTGCTGAATCTTTTGTATACCAATTCGGATTTCCAGAATCTGTTCCGTTACGGGATAGAAGGCAAGGATTATGTAGTGAAGGACGAGGCCAAAGGAATTGCCGGTTATCCGGAAGGCGTTACCGGGGACAATGTAGGCTGGGGCAATGAAATGTGGTTTTCCGGGAATGCATCCATCGGATATGCATGGGAGACCGACCCGGAGGATGTGTTTGCAAAATATACCGAGTTTAACGACACGGCAAAATTATCCCCGCTGTATGGCTTTATCTTTGATACATCCAAGGTGAAGAATGAGATTACGGCAATCAGCAATGTTAAGGGAAAATACAAGGCGATTATTGAAAACGGGGATGCGGATCCGGCAGAATCCCTGCCAGCCTTTAATGAAGAACTAAAAGCGGCGGGAATTGACAATGTTATTTCTGAAATGCAGGCACAGGCGGACGCCTGGCTGGCAGAACAAAAGTAAACAATAATGCTTATAAGCGGTCGGTTGATATCGTTATCGGTTGACCGCTTATTCTTTAGGGCGGTATTTGATGTCAGGAGGCGCTGCATATTGCAGGAAGGAAGAAAAATTTGATAAGGACTGCCGCTGCAGGGGCTTTGGAGGAAAAAGTGAATATGAACGGTAAAAAAATAAAACTTTTCCGTAAGGCATTGCCACTTTATATTATGGTATTGCCGGGATTTGTATATCTGCTGATTAACAATTATATTCCGATGTTCGGTATTGTCATCGCATTTAAAAATTTAAATTTTTCAAAAGGTATTCTGAAAAGCGACTGGGCAGGCTTTTCCAATTTTGAATATCTTTTCAAGGCGCCGGATGCATTGCTGGTTACCAGGAATACACTTCTGTATAATACGGCGTTTATTATTGTAAATACATTCGCGGCAATTTTAATTGCAATTCTTTTGAGTGAGTTACGCAGTAAGACCAAGGTGAAGCTTTTTCAGTCCTGTGTGCTGATTCCGTCGTTAATTTCCATCATCATCATCAGCTATCTGACCTATGCGTTTTTTAGCGGCCGAACCGGATTTATTAACGGAAGCCTTACTGCGTCGGGCAGGGAGGCAATTTCCTTTTATACGGAGCCCAAATACTGGCCCGGGATTTTGATTTTTATCAACTGCTGGAAAGGCGCGGGGTATTCTTCCATCATA
>OHDQ01000550.1_pt1 | contig 14298 bp, 12 predicted proteins | sample 1606421 | NCBI WGS metagenome assembly OHDQ01 (sample SAMEA3879589, study PRJEB24766) | human gut metagenome | biome: human-associated habitat; feature: feces | place: USA | collected 1985/1987
CTCCGGCAGTACAATTGTTTTAATGTTTTCTTTCGCTCTTTTTTTGAGCAGTTCAACAAATCCCATGATTAAAATGGCTCCTTTCATTATTTGGCCTAACGGCCTGATGAGATCATAAAAAGCATCTCATAGATATCTTTATTATAACCCCTGGAATTTTTTATTTCAAGCATTTCCACCCTATAAAAAGGCAAAGTACAGTATTTTTTAAAGTGCAATTTTGCCATTCTGGCATATTTTCTATTTTTATCAAAAAAGACAGAAAATAATCTGCTGTCAAAAAAGAAAATTTATGATATGATAGAGAAAAATTTAAAGGAAAAACACTTATGAACGTTACCGGCATCATTGCAGAATACAATCCCTTTCACATGGGACACCTGCATCAGATCAAATATATAAAGGAAAAGCTTCAGTCCGATTACATTGTCATTGCCATGAGCGGTGATTTTGTACAGAGAGGTGCTCCCGGGCTGCTGCCCAAACATATTCGGGCAGAAATGGCTCTGCGCTGCGGTGCAGACCTGGTTCTGGAGCTTCCGGTCCAGTTCTCCTCTGCAAGCGCCGAATTTTTTGCTCACGGAGGCGTCTCTCTTTTAAACGGACTTGGCATAGTCGATCAGATTTGTTTTGGAAGCGAAGAGGGAGACACTGAGGGAATGCTTCTTGCTGCCAAAATCCTGAACCAGGAACCGGCAGAATATCAGGAACTTCTTCAGGCATACTTAAAAAAAGGCATGTCTTTTCCCGCTGCAAGAAGCAAGGCATTAAACGGCTATCTCAGCCTGCTTCCCGGCAGCACACAGCAGACAGTTTCCCCGGAGCTTCTATCCTCCCCTAATAATATTCTGGGAATTGAATATTGCAAAGCACTCCTGGCCCTGAACAGCTCTATAAAACCTGTGACCATAGAGCGCAAGGGAAGTTCTTACCACAGTACTGATTTATCTTCCCTTTATCCCAGTGCCTCTGCTATCAGAACTGCCCTAAAGGAGACAACTTCCGCTGAAGCAATTTCTGGTTCTGAAACTGCTCTTTCCTCTTTGTCCGCAGCGCAGCCTCAACCTGTCTGGAATTATATGCAAAAGCTTCTTATCAGAGATACACTCATAGAAGAAAATGACTTTTCTCTCCTGTTGAAATACCAGCTTATGCAGCATACTCCCGAAACACTCTGCCAATACGCAGACCTTTCCCCTGATTTATCCAGACGGATTTATAGGCAGTTGAACAAATTTGCATCCTTTTCCCAATTTGTCTCTCTCTTAAAGACAAAGGAATTGACCTATACCAGAATCAGCCGAGGGCTGCTTCATGCACTCCTTGGCATCACCCCTGCCATGGAAAATCTGACACCTTCTTATGTGAGGCTTTTGGGATTTCGCAGAGAAAATTCTGATTTTCTCAGGATCATGCAGAAAAACAGTCAGATTCCTATCATTACAAAAGGAGCAGACTATAAGAAAGCGCTGGATTCTTCTGCCTGTGGTGTTTTTGAAAAGGATTTATTTCTGTCCGACTTATACGAATCTGTAAAAAGCACAAAAAAACAGACCGCCTTTGTCAATGATTTACAAAAGCCGCCTGTTATTTTATAAAGAGTAATCCTTATGCAGAAATCTGGCCTGCTGCTGTTTGCTTTCTTTTTTTCTCAGCAGGCAAAAGATTTTTATACCGATAGACGCTGAGCATCAAGCCCAAAAGCATGTAAAACACCACCAAATTAGAGCCTCCTGAGGAGAAAAATGGGAGAAAGCTGCTTACAATAGGTGGAATAAAACCAAAACAAACCAAGAGATTGATACAGGTTTCGCCAAGAATTACCAGTACACAGGCAAATCCTACCATTCTCCCCAACTGATTTTTTTGCTTTCTTGTAATGGCAAACCCTTTTACTGCTACTGCAAGAACCAGAGCCACCAACAAGACTGCTGCCAGAATTCCGTATTTTGCACTGATGAAAGGAAAAATATAATCACCATTATAAGATTCTACATTTTCCATAAGTGTTCCAGAAAAGTTTCCCGGTCCTAACAGTCGGGATTCTCCCATATAGTTTCTCAGAAAATAATACATGGAATTTTGAGGAAGTTCTTTCTGCCCCAGATAAACAGCCAAACGCTCCATCTGATAAGGCGCAAACCATTGGAGTTTCATTCCCAATCCCAGCACCAGCGCGGGCAAGAACAAAATGCCGCTCCAAATCCCTGTCAGCGCGGGAAACTTTCTCACCTGAAACCACCCTTTTCCTACTGCTGTTGACAGTAAAATCCCCTGCAAAATCAACAGCATTCCGGCGAAAAGCGGCTGTAGCATATAAATTCCTAAAACCACAGGAAGAAGCATCCATAATACCGCTTTTAGAAGCGCTTTGTATCCCCTTCCATAATAGGAATATAAAATCCCTCCATAAACAGGAACAGCTAAAAACAATACAGCAGTCAGGGACACAGAAGGTAAAATCCCTATTTGAAGCCACGCAGAACTTCCGTTGACCGGCATTGCCCCTCCAAAGAAAATAGCAGAAAACATCAAGGCACCGCCCACAGCAGCAATCTTTTTTCCGTGTTTTCCAAGAAAACTATAGTCCAGACGATACACTGCCAGCATGAGACATAATCCCAGTACCACATGAAAAATATGTCTGAAAATATAAGAATTCCCTAATTCCGGATTTTCCCTGCCAATGAGCACCTGAATGAGAATACTAAAAAAACTGAGAACAGCCAAAATTCCAATCATCCCCCAGGATATCTGCGGTTTATGAATAGCATCCAGAGCGATTCCGGTCTCTATGGGATTCCCCATATCTTTCACCGCCTCCTCCATTGCCAGAGTTTCCTCCATGCCCTTATCCAGATTTTCTTCATATTGTTCCAAAATATGCCCGCGTATTTCCTGTTCTACCAGCTTTTTTGCAGGTTTGCAACGGATTTGTTCCAATAAAGCCTTCATGTATTCTTCCATCTGTCATCCCTCCCATCCTAAAACTCCTGTCACTGCCTGGGAATATTCCTTCCACTCTGTTTCCTTTTCCTGCAAAAGCTTCCTGCCTGCTTTTGTGATGGAATAATATTTACGAACCTTTCCCAAAGCCTCCTGCTCATAGGATTCCAGAAGATTCTTCTCCTCCAGACTATGTAACAGCGGATATAAAGTTCCTGCCTTTAATTCAAACACATTTTCTGAGCGTTCCCGCAACACAGAAATCATTTCATATCCATACATATCCTGCTCTGATAATAATTTCAACAGCAACATGGTCATGCTGCCGGAAACCAGATTCTTGCTTACTGCCATGCTTTGTCCTCCTTTTCCATTTTAATCTTATATAGGATTTCTATATATTTGTTATCTATATAATATATTGTTTACCTATATATGTCAATGATTTTTTTATTGCAATCAAATCATAAAGATACTTTTTTCCATCTGCATCATGACGTACCAACATTCATTGTCAAAAAAACCTCCAAATCCCAGAAAACATTTTTCATGTTTCCCAGAATCCAGAGGGTTTTCTTTCGTATGTGCTTACTCTTAATTCTTAAAGCTATGAATCGGCGCAGGAATCCTGCCCTTTCTGTTTACAAAATTCTCACAGGAATATGGATTCACCGGCATAATAGGCGCATATCCTAAAAGTCCGCCAAACTCTACAGTCTCTCCCACTCCTTTTCCAATGACCGGAATCAGACGTACTGCTGTGGTTTTCTGATTCACCATACCAATAGCGCACTCATCTGCAATAATACCTGCAATGGTGGTTGCCTTGGTATCTCCCGGAATGGCAATCATATCCAGTCCCACAGAGCAAACACAAGTCATAGCTTCCAGCTTCTCAATGGTAAGAGCATTTGCCACAACAGCATCAATCATGCCCTGGTCTTCACTGACCGGAATAAAGGCGCCGCTTAATCCTCCTACATAGGAAGAAGCCATGACACCGCCTTTTTTCACCTGATCGTTTAAGAGAGCCAGAGCAGCGGTGGTTCCCGGCGCTCCTGCATATTCCACACCAATTTCATGAAGAATATCTGCCACACTGTCTCCAATTGCCGGAGTAGGCGCCAGGGATAAGTCAATAATACCAAAGGGAATTCCAAGACGTTTGGAAGCCTCCTGTGCCACTAACTGTCCCACTCTGGTCACTTTAAAAGCTGTTTTCTTAATGGTTTCGCAAAGGGTTTCAAAGTCTTTTCCTCTTACCTGCTCCAGCGCAGTTTTTACAACACCCGGACCGGAAACACCTACATTAATAATAGCGTCTGCCTCCGTTACCCCATGGAAAGCCCCTGCCATAAATGGGTTATCATCCGGCGCATTGCAGAATACTACCAGCTTGGCGCAGCCCAGAGAATCCTGTTCTTTGGTGGCATGGGCTGTTTCCAGCACAATATCTCCCATAAGACGGACTGCATCCATATTGATACCTGTTTTGGTGGAGCCTAAGTTAATGGAACTGCACACCCGCTCTGTGGCAGCCAGGGCTTCCGGAATAGAACGGATTAGCAGTTCATCAGCTCTGGTCATGCCTTTGCAGACTGTAGCAGAATAACCACCGATAAAGTTCACACCCACTTCCTTTGCCGCTTTATCCAAAGTCTGAGCCAGGGTCACAAAATCCTCCGGTGATTTGCAGGCAGCTCCGCCGATTAAGGCAATGGGCGTCACAGAAATACGTTTATTTACCACTGGAATTCCAAATTCCTTGGAAATATCTTCCCCTGTTTCCACCAGATGTCTGGCAAGACGGGTGATTTTTTCGTACACCTTTCGATTTACCTGCTGTAAATCAGAATCAATGCAGTCTAATAAGCTGATACCAAGGGTAATGGTACGCACATCCAGGTTTTCCTGCTCAATCATTTTATTGGTCTCATTGACCTCATACATATTAATCATAGTTTTCATCCTGTCCTTTCCACGGCTGCCTTAAATACGGTGCATTTTTGTAAAAATATCTTCCAGTTGTACACGAATCACTACGCCGATTTCTTTTCCCACAGCATCCAGTTCCTCTACAATCACACTGAGTTTTTTCGCAGCCATGCTGGTATCAGTAATCATCATCATATTAAAATATCCATCTACAATAGTCTGGGAAATATTTAAAATATTAATATTGTTTTCTGCCAGATAGGTACATACCCTTGCAATAATTCCTACGGTGTCTTCTCCTACAACTGTGATAATGGTTTTCTTCATGATTTTGCTCCTTTGTCTGTTTTTTCTTAAACTATCACCATTTCAGAAATCTGCTCTCTGTGTGCAACAGTGATTTTAAAATCTCTGGAATTCCACGGATTTTCTCCCATGGTCACTTCTGAACATACGGTTTCATATGCCAGAGCCTCATAATTATTTTCCCTGCTTAAATGCCCTAAAAACACAGCTTTCATCTGATCATGAAGCAATCTACATAAAAGCCGCCCTGCAGTTTCATTGGACAGATGTCCCCGGTTGCCCAAAATTCTCTGCTTCAGATAATATGGATAACTTCCAACCTGAAGCATATTCACATCATGATTTGCCTCCAGAAGCAATACATCCAGACCGGATAATTTCTGGACTATGTACTCATCATAATATCCCAGGTCTGTGGCAATCCCTGCCGACTTATTCCCCTGATTAATCCGGTATCCCACCGGCTCTGCCGCATCGTGGGAAATGGTAAAGGGCTGCACCTGCAAATCGCCAATGGTATAGGTCTGGTCTGCCTCAATAGGTCTGAATAACCCTTCCGGCATCTTCCCAAGGGTACTCATGTTTTCCATTGCCTTCATGGTTCCTCTGGTACAGTAAATAGGAATTTTATGCTTTCTGGAAATCACCCCAAGCCCTTTGATATGGTCAGAATGTTCATGGGTAATCAGAATCCCGTCACACTCCCCTGTGGTGCGGTCAATGCTTTGAAGCCCTTCTTCAATGCGCTTCCCGCTGATTCCCACATCCACCAGAAGGCTGGTGGTATCACTTCCCACATAAATACAGTTGCCGCTGCTTCCGCTGGCAATACTACATAAATTCATAATACATTCTCATCCTTCGCTCAATTTGAAGATAGGTATAAGCTACATCCTCACTATTGTAAATCTGGAAGTCACAGCGGGATTCAAATTCCTCTTCAGAGAGCTGATTTTTCATCAAACTCTCAATTTTTTCATCGGAATATCCCCTGTCGTGTCTAAGACGTTCCTTCCTGACTTCTTTTTCGCAATAAATATACCACACCTCATCACAAATTTCATCATATTTTTCTTCCAGAAGCAATGCTGCTTCTATAAAAAAGAATTCTGTTTCTTCCTTTCTGGAACGCTCTATCTCTTTTACAATATATCGGTACACAGCCGGATGCACAATATCATCCAGCTTTTTCAGCATATCCGGCTGCTGAAAAACAATAGAGGCAATGGCCTGTCTGTCCAGTGAGGTGTCCTCTTTTACAACCCACTCTCCAAACAGCTCTATGATTGGTTCATAACACTCTCTTCCAGGCATCATAAGCAAATGGCCTACTTCGTCTGCCTTTACCACTCTGGAATCAAAATGCTCCTCCAGATAATTTAACACTGCGCTTTTTCCGGAACCTACACCGCCGGTTACTCCCATAATTCTCATAAGCCCTGCCTCCTTTGTATACGCTATTTTGCCTCATACCAGTTATTGCCGGTATGCATATCAATCTCCAGAGATACAGATAAGGCTGCCGCCCCTTTCATCTCTTCCTCCAGAATTTTTGAAACCTCCTGGATCTCCTCTTTGGCTGTTTCAATGAGCAGTTCATCATGCACCTGCAAAATAAGTCTGGATTTTAAGTTTTCTTCCTTTAATCTCTTGTGTACCCGAATCATGGCAATTTTAATAATATCTGCCGCGGTTCCCTGAATAGGGGAGTTCATGGCAACCCGCTCTCCAAAGGAACGCTGCATAAAATTGCTGGATTTCAATTCCGGCACCGGACGGCGGCGGCCAAACATGGTGGTTACATAGCCTTCTTCCTTGGCGTGTTCTACCAGTCCATCCAGAAATCCTTTGATTTTCGGATAAGTCTCAAAATAATTTTCAATATACTGTGCAGCCTCTTTTCTGGTAATACTTAAATCCTGGCTCAGGCCAAAAGAACTGATACCATACACAATACCGAAATTCACTGCCTTGGCATTTCTCCTCTGCAGAGGCGTTACCTCTTCAAAAGGAATATGAAAAACCTGAGAGGCTGTCATTCTGTGAATATCCTGGGCTTCCCGATAAGCCTGAATCAGCTTTTCATCTCCTGACATATGAGCCAGCACACGCAGCTCAATCTGGGAATAATCTGCATCCAGAAAAACAAAGCCCTCTTTTGGGATAAAAACCTTCCTCAAAAGCCGCCCAAGCTCAGTCCGGATAGGGATATTCTGCAAATTTGGCTCTGTGCTGCTGATTCTTCCTGTAGCGGTAATGGTCTGATTAAAGGTAGAATGAATCCTTCCCCCTGCATCAATATAATTGGCTAACCCATCCGCATAGGTAGATTTCAATTTGGTTAACTGGCGGTATTCCAGAATATCTGCCACAATTTTATGCTCCGGAGCCAGTTTATCCAACACATCCGCTGCTGTGGAATATCCTGTTTTTGTTTTCTTTCCTCCAGGCATCTGAAGCTTTTCAAATAAGATCACACCTAACTGCTTGGGAGAGTTAATATTAAATTCCTCTCCTGCCTGTTCCCAGATAAGCTTTTCCAGTTCCTCAATACGCACCTGAAGCTGCTGTCCGTATTCCTTCAATTCCTCTGCATTGACCCGGATTCCTTCTTTTTCCATGTCCGATAAGGTAAACAGCAGGGGCATTTCCATATCCATAAACAAGGTTTTCATGCCCGTTTCTTCCAGCGCTTTTAACAAGGGCTCTCTGGATTTCAAAGCCGCATAAGCCATATAACAGATGCTCTTTGCCAGAGCTTCCTCCTGTTCTGCAGCAGCCTTCTCATAAGATAATTTTCCCAGCAAGTCCTCTTTCGCCGGAAGCATTTCTCCCAGATATTCCTTTGCAATATCATCATAGGTGTATTCTGATTTCAATGGGTTCAAAAGATAAGCCGCCAGTCCTGCATCAAACATGGAGGTATGCTGCTGCAAGTCCATGTATTTTAACATGCTCTTTATATTTAAAGAAGAAATCTCACCCAGGCTCTGACACAATTCCTGAGCCTTTTCCAGTAAATAAGACTCCGTAATAAATCCCTGAGGCAAAACCGCAAACGTAGCAGTCTCTTCCCCGTCTTCCCATGCCAGACCAAGCCCCAGAACTCTGTCTTTTTCCTCTAAAAGTTCCAAACCAAGCTCTGGTTTTTGAGACGCCTCTTCCATAAGTTTTTCTGCCTCTGTCCAGTCTGTAACAGCGGTAACATTTATGGCAATTTTCTGTTCTGCCCCTCCATGTTCAAACCTGGAAAGGAAATTTTTAAACTCTAATTCCTTAAAAAACTCATAGGCCTCCTCTGTAAATAAATCATGAATTCTGGCCTCTTCCCAGTCATATTCAACCGGACTGTCAATATTAATGGTGGCTAATTTCTTACTTAAAACTGCCAGATCATAATGCTCTAAAAAGGCATTTTTCGCCTTATTTGGCTTAATCTCCTCCACATGAGCATAGGCATTTTCTACATTTTTATATTCTAGCAAAAGCTTTGTGGCGGTTTTCTCTCCCACCCCCGGAAGTCCCGGAATATTATCCGCAGTATCTCCCATTAAAGCCTTTAATTCTATAATCTGCAAAGGACTTAACTGATATTTCTCCTGTACGTCTTTTGCGAAATAATCTTCTATGGTTGTTTTTCCGCCTTTTGTCTTGGGGATCCGAATGCAGATATGGTCAGTTGCCAGTTGAAGCAAATCCCGGTCTCCGGATAGCACGGTGACATCCATGCCTTTTGCTTCGCTTCGCTTTGCCACGGTTCCCAGTAAATCATCTGCTTCGTACCCTTCCTTGCTGATAATTGCAATACCCATAGCTTTTAGCACATCCTTCATAACCGGAACCTGTTCCCGAAGTTCCGAAGGCATGGGCTTTCTGGTACCCTTATAGGCATCATACATTTCATGGCGGAAGGTAGGCGCAGGAAGGTCAAAGGCTACGGTAAGATAATCCGGCTTTTCCTCCTCCAGCATCTTAAATAAAATATTTAAAAACCCATAAATAGCATTGGTGTGAAGTCCTTCAGAATTGGTTAAATCCGGAAGTCCATAAAATGCCCTGTTTAATATACTATGTCCGTCAATGAGCAGGATTTTTTCCCTCATGTTGTTCTCCTTTATGCTTTCATTTTTCCTGCATACGCAAGATTGCCTCCGTAAGAAGGCGTTTAAACTCCGATGCTTTTTTGTCTGCAATATCCTGTACTTCCTTATGATTTAAAGGCGTATCGCTCATGCCGCAGGCAAGGTTGGTGATACAGGAAATGCCGCAGATTTTCATGCCACAGTGATTGGCTGCCACTGCTTCACAGGCAGTACTCATACCCACTGCATCTGCCCCCAGAAGTCTGCACATCCGCACCTCTGCCGGGGATTCATAGTTTGGTCCTGTAAGTTGGATATAAACACCTTTTTGAAGAGCAATTCCTAAATCTCCTGCTGTTTCTTCCAACAAATTCTGTAATTCTTTGTCATAAATCTGGCTCATATCACTGAACCGTTCCCCCAGTTCTTCCACATTGGCTCCAATGAGAGGAGATGGAACAAAAGAGGAAATCTGATCTGTAATCATCATAAAATCACCTGGGTGGAAGTCAAAATTTACGCCTCCGGCTGCATTGGTAAGAAACAGGATTTCAGCTCCCAGAAGTTTCATAAGCCGCACAGGAAGCACTACATCGGTCATGGCATAGCCTTCATAATAATGCACTCTTCCCTGCATAATCACCACAGGCACAGGCCCCACATAGCCGAAGATGAATCTCCCTTTATGCCCCGGTACTGTGGATACCGGAAATCCTTCTATCTCTTCATAAGGAAGAATCTTCTCTATCTGGATTTCCTCTGCATAATCTCCAAGACCAGAGCCCAGAACCAGAGCTACCCTGGGTACAAAATCTGTACGCTTTCTCACACTTTTGTAACAGCGTTCCAACTTTTCATATACTGGATTCATTTAATATCCCTCTTTTCTTCTTTGCTTACGCAGCAAATACCGCTTTTCGCCGCCTTCCCACTCTGCCTTTTCCGATTCTGTCTCTACCACTAATCCTGGAACAGAAACAGGCACATGGTTTTCATTTACAGCAACCATAACCACATAAGCACGATTAATCATTTTTCTCATACCGTGGCGGTCCTCCACATAGGTATCTACCCGCACCTCCATGGAAGTACGTCCCACATAGGTAATCCTGCCTCTTAGAACAATCACATCATCCACAGTAGCTCCTTGCTTAAAATTCAGATTATCAATGGCTGCTGTTGTAATATCTTGTTCACTGTGCCGCATTGCCACAATACTGGCAACCTCATCTATCCAACTCATGAGCTGTCCGCCAAACAGATTTCCATATCCGTTTAGATACTTAGGTCTCATAAGATAAGTCTGTTCTGTCAAAGAATCCTCTACACGTTTCTTCATGTCTTCACCACTCTTCTGTTTTTTGTGCAATATTGGCCTGGATTGCACTTAGTGCAACCATTATACCACAGGAAATGCAAAAAAGACAGGCAGGACGCCTATCTTTTTCGCAATCTTCTTTACAGTGCAGCCAGAAATCTCTTAAATGCTTTTCTGCCTTCTTCTGTACATTTATATACTCCTGCATCTTCCAGAACGTGGACAAATACCTGTCCCACCTCTTCCTGGAGGATTTCCATGACATTTTCTCTGGTAATGTTTTCATATTTTGGCAGGAAGGCTTTTACCCATTCTGCATGTTTTTCAAGGGCGGCATCTTTGGCAGGGTCTTTTCCTTCCAGGATGCACTCTGCAAGTCCCTCCAGCTCTGTTTTCAGTCTGGCAGGAAGCACAGCCAGTCCCATAACTTCAATAAGACCAATATTTTCTTTCTTAATATGATGATACTGGGCATGAGGATGATAAACCCCCAGTGGATGTTCCTCTGTGGTAATATTATTTCTAAGGGTTAAATCCAGTTCAAAGAACTCCCCTTTCTTTCTGGCGATTGGAGTAATGGTGTTATGTGGTTCTCCCTCTGTCTCTGCAAATACAAAGGCTTCTTCATCTGTATAACCTCTCCATACTTCCAGCACATGACTTGCCAGATCAATAAGACGTTTTTCGTCTTTGCTGCGGATACGTAGAACAGAAAGAGGCCACTTCACAATCCCTGCTTCCACATCTTCATAACCTGGAATAGTCACCAGTTCTTCCATTGGAGCCTTCTCCATGGCAAAAGTATAGTGCCCGCCCTGGAAATGATCATGGCTTAAAATAGAACCGCCTACAATCGGAAGGTCTGCATTAGAGCCCAGGAAATAATGAGGGAACAATTTTACAAAATCAAAGAGCTTCACAAAGGTGTTCCGTTCAATCTTCATAGGCACATGCTGTCCATTAAACACAATACAGTGCTCATTGTAATAAACATAAGGAGAATACTGGAAGCCCCATGGACAGTCATTGACTGTAATAGGAATAATTCTGTGATTCTCTCTGGCCGGATGGTTCATTCTGCCCGCATAACCCTCATTTTCCATACACAACAGGCATTTTGGATAGCTGCTCTGTTTTGCATTTTTTGCTGCTGCAATGGCTTTTGGATCTTTCTCCGGTTTAGACAGATTGATGGTAATATCAATGGTGCCATAAGGACTGTCCACTGTCCATTTTCTGTCTTTTTTAATACGGTAACGGCGGATATAATCACTGTTCTGACTTAACTGATAAAAATAATCCGTAGCAGCTTCCGGGCTTTCCTCATATTTTTTCCAGAAGGTTTCCTGTACCTGGGCTGGTCTTGGCATGAGGCAGTTCATAATTTTAGTATCAAACAAGTCCCGGCATCCAATACTGTCCTCAATGATTCCTCTCTGAACCGCTTCATCTAACAGGCCTTTTAAAATCTGCTCCAGATCCTCACAAACCGGCGCTTCTGCCGGCTCTGTATACTCATCCTCCCGGAACAAATCCAACAATAAATTAATGGTATAATTCCGCTCACATGCAGGCACTAATCCGGTTCTTAATCCATATTCCACCAAATCTCTGATATTTTTATTTAACATGGCTCTATCCCTTTCTGTTATGCGATTCTTCTGCTTCCGTCACCGATTTCTACCACATAGAAATCTGCTGCATAGCCGATTTCTTTTTCATAGATTTCGCCTACATTTTTAATAAATCCATCAATGGCTTCTTCCTTCACAATACTTACCGTACATCCGCCAAAACCAGCGCCTGTCATACGGGAACCAATGACACCCTCCTGTTTCCACGCTGCTTCCACCAGAGTATCCAGTTCTTTTCCGGTAACTTCATAGTCATCTCTTAAAGAAACATGAGAAGCATTCATTAACTTACCAAAAGTTTCCAAATCACCCGCCTTTAAGGCAGCAACCGCTTTGATGGTTCTCTGATTTTCATAAACCGCATGTTTTGCTCTCTTACGGCATACCGGATTCTGAATGGCATCCTGAACCTGTTCAAACTGTTCCTCCGTCAGTTCTCCAAGAGCCTTAATATCCATCTGTTTCTGAATATCTGCCAGTGCTTCTTCACACTCTGCACGACGTTCATTGTACTTGGAATCTGTGAGTTTTCTCTTCTTGTTGCTGGCTGCAATCACAATCTTAGCGCCTTTCATCTCAATGGGTGCATACTCATAACTCAAATCACCGGTATCCAGGAAAATTGCCTGATTTTCCTTTCCCATGGCAATGGCAAACTGATCCATAATTCCACAGTTCATGCCATTGAACCGGTTTTCCGCATACTGTCCCAGCAAAGCCAGGTCAATCATGGAAAGCCCTTCAAATCCGTAGAGATCAACTAAAATCACGCCCATTAAAAGCTCTACAGAAGCAGAAGAAGAAAGGCCGGATCCATTTGGAATGTTTCCATACATAACCATGTCAAAACCGGTTGGAGCCTCGTAACCTTTTTCCTTAAATGCCCACACAACGCCTTTCGGATAATTTGTCCAGTTTGCCTCTTCATGGTATACCAGGTCATCCAGGCTGGTTTCAAAAACGCCCATTTTGCTGAAGTTTTCAGAATAGAAACGGATTTTGCGGTCCTCTCTTTTTCTGGCTGCCCCGTAAGTACCAATGGTCAAAGCACAGGGAAATACATGACCTCCATTGTAATCCGTATGCTCACCAATCAGGTTTACGCGTCCCGGAGAAAAATAAAAACCGGCACCTTCTGTGCTACCGAAAAGTTCTTCAAATTTTTTCATCAAACGTTCTTTCATGATGTTGATTCCTCACTTTCCATAGAGACTGAGTATTTTTACAAGTTCATTATAAAAATCAGACTGAAAAAAGTCTATAAAAAATACGTGCATATATATGGAATTATGTTGTATAATAGAGGCAAAGAACAGATTTGGGGAAAGGAAAGAAGAGCGTGGAACAGACATACAAATACTCCTATAAAGTAGGAGATAATCTTCTGAGTTCTCTTTCCGTTTATAATGTGGGGTATCAGCAGTGCGGACCGGAGCAGCAGTGGGGACCGGGAATCAGGGATCATTATTGTATCCACCATATTATTTCGGGAAAGGGAACCTATGTGGCAGATAAAAAAATATATCATCTGGGAGAGGGAGACAGTTTTATTCTGTATCCGGATACAGAGGTCAAGTATTATGCAGATCCGGATGATCCGTGGGAGTACGCATGGGCGGGATTTATGGGAACCGATGCGGCTGTGATGGTGCGGGCAACTGATTTTGCGAGAAAACGGCCGGTGATCGGAAGGGATAAGATTCCGGGAGATTTGATCTGGCGGCAGCTGGAGCAGATCTATCAGGTAAGAGGAACGACATATGAAGCGGCAGCAGCTATGACAGGAGCTCTTTATACCATGCTGTCCGTGTTTATTCACTATGCGGAAAAAGAAGAGAAAAAAGATGACCTCCGGCAGGTTTATGTGGAGCGTGCAAAGGATTATATTGCATCCAGTTACTCCTATCCGATCACAGTGGAGGATGTAGCGGATTATACGGGAATCAGCAGAAGCTATCTCTTTCGTGCATTTCAAGCATATCAGAAGCAGTCCCCAAAAGAATATCTGACGGAATATCGAATCCGTCAGGCGTGCCATCTTCTCAGGGAGACCGGGCTTTCCGTTGCATCCATTGCG
>OHDQ01000568.1_pt1 | contig 13879 bp, 9 predicted proteins | sample 1606421 | NCBI WGS metagenome assembly OHDQ01 (sample SAMEA3879589, study PRJEB24766) | human gut metagenome | biome: human-associated habitat; feature: feces | place: USA | collected 1985/1987
TGAACATCAGGCACACAGAAAAGGGATGCGGGTATCCAGAGTCTGCGCATGGAATACGAGCAGGCTTGCATACGATGGCTCCGGAAGTGTGTCCCGTGACCCGAAAAATCACAGTCTTTGTGTATTCCAGACAGGAAAAAGATATAACTGTGACCTGTCGGCATCGTATAATATCGGAGCAAGATATTTTATCAGAGAACTTTTAAAACCCCTTCCGGTAACGGAAAGGTCTTTGCTGGAGGCAAAAGTCCCTTCGGTAAAGCGTAGAACCTCATGTGTTTATGCAGATCTGAAAGAACTTCATTTACAAATGGAAATCTTAAAGGCAGCATAAATGCAGGCAGATATACAGCGGACTACCTGCAATGTGGGAACCTGCCATATCTGGCATGGGAAATGCGCATAACTGCGCACCTAAGTTACAGGCGTATCCGCCGATATTCAGTCTGACGCCTAAAGCGTCTGGAAGCACGTGACTTCAGTCATGTGAGGTTTACATATATACTGGGATAGTGGTGTGTGAACAGTAACAAAAATCTTCGTAGTACGCAAAAAAGAGCAGACAATGGGATTCTTTCTCAGACCCCATTGTCTGCTCTTTGCACGAAAATTTTTATATAGGGAATTATAACTTGTGTTTCTTTGATGGTCAAGATGTTTTTTGTGAACTTTTTGTTTCTTCTTCTATTTCCATTATTCTGCTACAAGTCTGACCAATTTTCCAGATATCTTTGTTTAATTCTCCCCTTGACGATAAGCGCCCTCAAAGGTGTATCATAGTTCTGTGTTAAAGGAGGTAAACTATTATGTTTGAGACATTAGGAGAAAAGGCTGAAGAAAAAGCAATGGTGCAGTTCCTTGAACGCTTTACGGACTATCCATTTCTGGTAAAATTCAAGAATTCCGAATATCCAATCGGAGAGGGAGAACCCACATTTACAGTAAATTTTAAGGAAACAATTCCTCTGGCCGAGCTGCTCAAAAGCACTTCCCTGGCATTAGGCGAGGCTTATATGCGGGGAGATCTGGATATTGAGGGAAATCTTTACGAGGCACTGGATCATTTTCTGGGACAGATGGGCAAATTTTCTACCAATGAATCTGCTCTGAAAAAAATCATGTTCAGTTCTACATCCAAAAAGAATCAGGAAAAGGAAGTCACCAGCCACTATGATATCGGAAATGATTTTTATAAATTATGGCTGGACGAAACCATGAGTTATTCCTGTGGCTACTTCATTCATGACGATGACTCTTTATATCAGGCACAGGTTAATAAAGTAGATTATATTCTAAAAAAATTACACCTGGAAGAAGGTATGAGTCTTCTTGATATCGGCTGCGGATGGGGTTTTCTGCTGATTGAGGCTGCCAAAAAATACAAAGTACATGGTACAGGAATCACTTTAAGCCACGAACAATATACAGAATTCCAGAAGCGCATCAAAGATCAGGGTCTGGAAGATTATCTTACAGTGGAACTGATGGATTACCGTGATCTGCCGAAACATAACTATCAGTTTGACCGGGTAGTCAGTGTGGGAATGCTGGAACATGTTGGCCGTGACAATTATCAGCTCTTCCTTGACTGTGTAGAGAAAGTTCTGAAGCCGGGCGGATTATTCCTGCTTCATTTTATCAGTGCACTGAAAGAACATCCGGGAGATCCATGGATCAAGAAATATATCTTTCCAGGCGGAACCGTTCCCAGTCTGAGAGAAATCCTGAATCATATGGCAGAGGACAATTTCCACACTCTGGACATTGAAAATCTGCGTCTGCATTACAATAAAACTCTGCTCCACTGGGAAAAGAATTTCCGTGAGAATATAGAAAAGGAAAAGACCATGTTTGATGAATCCTTCCTGCGTATGTGGGAACTTTACCTGTCAGCATGTGCTGCAACCTTCCATAACGGAATTATTGATCTGCACCAGATTCTGATGACTAAAGGAATCAATAATGATCTGCCAATGACACGCTGGTATTAAAATAACTGCCTGGATTTTTGTTTTTGAAATCCAGGCAGTGTATAGATGATATTTTTCCTGTTTCGCTTCGAGAGTATGAAACTTTTTCTGTAAAATAATGTTTATAAGGTTCTTCTATGATACAATAAATATCATTAGGAGGGCCTTTTATTATGGCAAGACAAAAGAAACCAGTACACAGAGTACAAATGACGGAAGGAAAGCGCAGCATTATCCATCAGCTTTTGGAAGAATACGATATTCAGACAGCTGAAGACATTCAGGATGCCCTGAAAGATCTTCTTGGCGGAACCATCAAGGAAATGATGGAGGCTGAGCTGGATGATCACCTGGGATATCAAAAATCGGAACGCTCAGACAATGATGATTACCGGAACGGTTACAAACGAAAACGGGTCAACAGTAGTTTCGGTTCCATGGAAATCGATGTGCCGCAAGACCGAAAATCTACCTTTGAACCACAGGTGGTCAAAAAACGCCAGAAAGACATTTCTGATATTGACCAGAAGATCATCTCCATGTATGCGAAGGGAATGACTACCCGGCAGATATCTGAAACTATTGAAGATATCTACGGATTTGAGACCTCGGAAGGATTTATTTCTGATGTTACAGACAAGATCCTTCCTCAGATCGAAGACTGGCAGAACCGTCCTCTGGATAATGTCTATCCCATCCTTTACATTGACGCCATCCACTATTCTGTCCGTGACAATGGTGTGATCCGCAAGCTTGCCGCCTATGTCATCCTTGGGATCAATACAGAAGGAAAGAAAGAGGTACTGACAATCCATGTGGGAGAGAATGAAAGTTCAAAATACTGGCTGTCTGTTTTAAATGAACTGAAGAACCGGGGGGTAAAAGACATCCTCATCATCTGTGCGGACGGCCTTACGGGAATAAAGGAAGCCATTGCTGCCGCATTCCCCAAAACAGAATATCAGAGATGCATTGTCCATCAGGTAAGAAACACATTAAAATATGTTCCAGATAAAGACAGGAAGGCATTTGCTGCAGATCTAAAGACCATCTACCAGGCAGCTGATGAAAAAAAGGCGCTGGCAGCACTTGACCGGGTAACAGAAAAATGGACGCCCAAATATCCGAATTCCATGAAGCGCTGGAAGGATAACTGGGACGCAATCTCACCGATCTTTAAATTTTCAACGACGGTCAGAACGGTGATTTATACTACAAATGCTATTGAATCCCTGAATTCTACCTACCGGAAACTGAATCGCCAGAGAAGCGTATTTCCAAGCGATACAGCTCTATTAAAGGCACTGTATCTTGCCACATTTGAAGCTACGAAGAAATGGACCAGTACGATCCGCAACTGGGCACAGGTGTATGGTGAACTGAGTATTATGTACGAAGGACGCCTCCCAGAGTAACGAATAAACAGGCGAATAAGACGGGCGGAAAACCGTCTGCTCTCACAAAGTTCTTCCTCAGCTTAGCATCCCATTTCCTTCGTATGCCACGCCCCCACGCAGTGAATAGCCCCTCACGTCCCCTTTTCCGACGCGGAGACGTAAAGTGGTGTCATGAGCAGGAGTTAAGGTGTAGGTGACATTCTTCCCCTTCCATTTAAGATCCACGCGGATGTTTCCGCGGGCAATGAACCCCGTGGCTTCCCCATTTCTCCAGGAGGGTGGGAGTGCAGGGAGAAGGACAAGCTCTTCGCCCTGGCTTTGAACCAGGATCTCGGCAACCGCAGCACTGTAACCTAAATTTCCATCAATCTGGAACGGTGGGTGGGCACAAAATAAATTGGGATAGATACCACCTCTTCGTATTCCCATTTCTTCCATTGGATCTACTACATAAAACAGGTTTTTCATAATTTTCTCCACATGAGCGCCATCCTCCATACGGGCCCACATCAGAACCTTCCAAGCCAGACTCCATCCGGTTCCCTCGTCCCCTCGAAGTTCAAGACTCTTTCTCACTGCTTTATACAATTCTGGTGTCTGTGGAGTAATGCCGCAGCCAGGATGAAGCTCATAAAGCTGAGAAATATGGCGATGATGCACATCCTGCTCTGGAAATTCCTGGTTCCATTCCAGAATCTGTCCCTTGCTTCCAACAGAAGTAGGTACCATGCGCTCCAGCGCTTCCAGTGCATCACACATTATCTGATTCTGCAAACCAAGCACTTCACAGCCTTTCACATAATCCCGAAACAGATTTCTTGCAATGGCCAGGGTATTTTCGCTGTATTCTGCCACGGAACAATCCTCATAAAACAGATTTTCCGGTGAGGTAGCGGGACAGATAGCAAGTCCCTGATCTGTTTCCTGAAGCTGAGCCAGACAGAACCGCACATTTTCCTCAAGTATAGGCATAATATCCTTCAAATACTCTTTATCTTCTGTAAATAAGTACTGGTCGAACAGATTTCGGCAGAGCCAAGCCTCACCAAATGGCCAGAACGCCCACACCGCCTTTCCTGTTGCAGGAGAAGTTTTGCCCCAGATATCCGTGTTGTGAAAGCAGGCAGCTCCCTCACAGTTAAGCAGTTCTCTGGCGGTTTTCTGTCCATTTTTAACCAGCGCTTTGCAAAGATTTACCAGCGGTTCCTGCATTTGGGCAAGATTCAGGGGCCCTGTCATCCAGTAATTCATTTCGGTATTGATATTTACGGTGAAATCACTGAACCATGGTGGAATAATATCATTGCTCCAGATTCCCTGCAGATTGGCAGCCTGGGTTCCTGGTCTGGAAGAGGAGATGAGCAAATATTTTCCGAAAGCAAACAAGATTGCATAAAGCTCCGGGTCAGATGCACCCTCATGAAATGCGGTAAGACGCTCCCGCAGATCATACTGAGAAGTTTCAGCAGAAATCTTCGGTACATCCTCCCACAGTTTTAATGAAGTTCTTCCATAAAAAGACCTGTATTCCTCTACATGCTCGTCCAGCAGCTCTTCAAATGGTCTTGAAAGTTTCTCTAAATCTGCAGCAAGCATATGACGAATTTGGACATCGGAATACTGCTCCGTATATGCTTTGTCAAATCCCCGGAAGCTGGTACGGATTGCCATACGGATTTCCACCCCAGTTACATGCTCCAATAGAATTCCATCAGCAGATCCAGTAGCCTTTCCACCTTCTGCAGTTACGCACCCTTCTCCTATAAAGTGTACACCCTGAAGCTCTGGTTCGTCCGGGAAAAGAAATTCTTCCGGTTTATTTTCCTTAGTAACTTTCAGTCCGCTTCTTCCTGGACAGATTCCGGTAAGCGTGAAATGATTTTCCGTATAATTTTTCTCACGGATAAAGGCTCCGTCACAGTGGATCAAAATAGAAAAGGGCCGGCTGCTTTTAATCTGATACACAAGTCCCTGAGCCGGTGCGCTGATAAAGCAGGTACGTGTAAGCTTAGCGCCATTTCTCACATAGCACTCAGAAGCCACAGCCCGATCTAAATCCAAATGCCTCTCATAATCTGTCACAGCTGTATCTGAATCCGGCGAAGCACCTGCAACTGTATCTCCATCAGCATCATAATTATCCTCCACAAAATCCAGATGCAGATCCCCAAAGGGCAGATAAACCTGTACATCCTCAGCTTCTTCCAGCTTTTTTTCCATAACCTGTTTTGCTTCTTCATATTTCCCGGCTTTTGCAAGCTCCCGGGCTTGCTTCACTACTTCAGGGGAAAGTCCGGTCTGTCCGCTGTAAGGAGAGCCTGACCATAAGGTATCCTCATTTAACTGTAATACCTCATGTTCCAAAGCTCCGTGAATAACCGCTCCCATTCGTCCATTTCCCAGTGGAAATCCCTCCAGCCAGCATTTTGCCGGATTTTTATAATACAATTCCATATATTTATTCCTTTCATTATGGTATATTGGTGTTATGATCTGTCTACTGATGATACCTCTTTCCATATTCCGATGGCGAAATTCCCATGCATTTCTTAAACAGCCTGCTGAAATAAAGCTGATCATCAATTCCTACCATGGAAGAAATCTCTTTCATGGACATGGTATTCTCCTTGATCAAGGTTGCAGCCTTGCGTATCCGCAAATTATTCAGATAATTGGTAATGCTTGTGCCAACCTCAGATTTAAAAATCCTGCACAGATAACTGGAGCTTAAATTTACGTTTGCAGAAATAGAAGACAGGGTCAGCCTGTACATGTAATTTTCCTCCATGTACTCCAGGGTCTTCGCAACGTCAGTTTTATAGTGTCCCTCATTAGAGGAAAATTCCCGGAACACACTTCGCGCTTCTTCGTAATTTTTCAGCATCTCCTGATAGGGCATATCCGGTGCAAAGGACTGGTACATGGTAAAACGATTGTATAGCTTTTTTACCAACTGTTCCACCTTAATTTCACTGCCGGACAGCTCAGCCTGGGAAAAAATAACCAGTGCGCTATAATCGTTCAGCACCAGAATATAGGGCTGCAACACTCCCTGAACCGCATCCAGGATCATATCCCGCAGAAGACTCCCGGAGATGGAAAATGCTTCATTAGATAAAAACTTCTCAAAGGTTACATAGCAGACGGCGCAGGAAGCTTCCATAAATGCAAGTCTGGTTTTAGCATGCTGTCCCATAAAATCTGAAAGCTTTACATCCTTCTGGAAAAATTCCAGCAGCAGCTTTGATATATTCTCTTCCTGATCCTTTTTTTCAGTTTCCCAATGCCTGGGCGATCTGTCCTTTAATTTTTCTACCGTTTTATTCAAACAGGCAAGAAGGGTATCTGGCTGGATCTTAATTTTCAGCAGATAATCTGCCGCACCAAGCAGCAGTGCACTTCGCACAGAATCAAAATCCTCGTAATTGCTAAGCACCAGAATTTCTCCCGGACAATTCTTTTCCTTTAAAGTCCGAATCAGCTCAAGCCCGTCCATCCCAGGCATTTTCAGGTCTGTGATGATCACATCCGGATGATGCTGTTCGATCAAAGGCAGTGCCTCAAGTCCATTTGATGCCGTTCCGCAAATAGAAAAGCCATGCTCCTCCCAGGGCAGGATGGAACGAAGTGCAATTTTTACAATGGGCTCATCATCAACAATCAGTATACTGTACATGTATCGTCCTTTCTGACCAGTTGTGTATTTTATGAAAGCGTATCCGCATAAAGCTCCGGCAGGGTCAGGGTACAAGTAGTTCCGTGCCCAGGCTGACTGTCAATTTTCAGCCCGTATTTTCGGCCGAAATTCAGCTGGATCCGGTCATTTACATTGGCGACGCCAATCCTTTTCCGCTCCGGGTGAGGCGCCAGGGCGTCATCTGTCACCTCAAAGCCTTTGCCGTCATCAGACAGTTCGATAATTACATCCTCATTTTCCCGCCAGCAGGTAATCTGAATCTCCATCACCGTGCCATTATCTGACGAACCGTGCATCACCGAGTTTTCTGCCAGAGGCTGCAGAATCAGCTTTGGAACCAGGCAGGAGAGCAGCTCATCCTCCTCCACATGGAAAGAATATTCAAAGCTTCCTGCATACCGGATCCTAAGAATGGAAAAATAATTTTCCAGATTTTCCAGTTCCTCCTGAATCGTAATATATTCATTCTTATTGGTAAGGGTATTCTGTAAAAGACTGCTTAGCGCCTGGATTCCGTCGCTTACAATCTGATCCTTATGCATGGCAGCCACAAACCGAAGACTGTTCAGAGTATTGAAAAGGAAATGAGGATTCAGCTGATACTGAAGCATCTGCAGCTCCAGCTCTCTTTTTTTCTTTTCCTGAGTCTTCTGCTGATCCATCAGATGTTCAATGGTATCTGCCATATGATCCATGCTTCCGGAAAGCCGGGAGAGTTCATCCTTATGCTTGTCCTGAATACGCACAGATAATTTTCCTCCGGAAATCTCACGGCAGAATTCCAGCATTCTTTTAATAGGAGACATAATTCCCTGATATACCATGGCTACAATTACGATGCACAGTAAAACCAGAAACATTACCACTACAAGAATCTGTTTCAGCATGGCATAAACCTCTGAATTGATATAGTGGTAAGGCATGGTATATACAAACAGCTGATTCAGATTTTTATTAAAAATATAGGTCACCAGCTGTTCCTCCCCATTCTCATGGATACTAAAGGAATCGGTTTTCTTTGGAAGCCTTTCCTGGATTTTTTTCAGAAGCTCATCATCCGTTTTCTCCCCCAGGGCTATACTTCGGTTCCAGGAAGAGAGCACCGTTCCATCCAGATTCATATACATAATATTGGAAGAATCTGACAGTCCCACAGGCTCCAGTACTGTCTTGGAAAAGATTTTTTCTTCAATAGAAATCAGAGTGTAGCCGATTACCCGGCTTTTGGAATACTGCTCGTAAATCCTTCTTCCAAGAACCAGAATATTTCTGTCACGGTAAGTATGTGCATAAGCCCACACATCCTGGTCCTGCTTCTCAAGCTGCGACAGGATCCGGTCCACATCCTCCTGATAGAACCCGTCATAGCCCAGATCATAAAAAATATTTCCATCGGTATCATAGACAGTAATGTTTTTTGCCTGGGCAGGATAGATGATTTTATTGCGGATCATGCTTTGAATCTCCAGTATCGCCTGATTCTTTTCCATATCTGTCATGTCCTTTTTCAGAAGACCTTTTTTAATCTCTTCACTAATGCAGATGGAACCACACAGATACTGGTATTTCTCAATCTCACTTACCATATTCAGATTGATCATAGACAGGGTCTGGGAAATAGATGCAGAAAGCTTCTCCTGAAGTGCCGCGGAAAATATATGAAAAGAATAGCCGCTGATTCCTACTAATGGTATAATAGAAATCATCAGAAGGGCAATTACAAGTCTTGTTTTGATGCTGAATTTACGAAATCCCTGAAAATGATGTTTTTTTTCCATGGAGGCTCCTCCTGTTACTGTTCACGATGGGTAACTGTCAAAATATTATTATTTTCATTCATTATACAGGAAAAAAACAGAATAATCTATGTAAAAGCAAAAGATGAAAAAATAATACATATATGCCGCAAAAAAATCCATATCAGATATTATTTACAAGAAAATGTTCCATAACGAGAACTGTTTTGTCAATTTACGACAAAAGATTTTTGCAATATAATAGCATCATCAGGCAAACGTAATAAAAGCCAACCAGAAGGAGGAAACACCATATGAAAAAAAGATTTGCAGCATCCGCAATGATTCTTGCCATGAGCGCAGCTACTGTACTTTCCCCGCTCACAGCATTTGCGGAAACAGAAGAACAGGAACTGAACATTGCCATTTTCCAGGGTGGATACGGAGATGCTTACTGGAACCAGATGGTAGAGCTTTTTGAAGCAAGCCATGAGGGCGTGAAGGTAAATATGACGATCAGCCCGACTATTGGTGATATTATCCGTCCTCAGATCGTAGCCGGAAACGCACCGGATTTCATCTGCCTTAATGATGGTGGTGAGGATGGTGTAATCCTTTCCCTGATCAAAGAGCATGCACTTCTCAACCTGGACGATGTTTTTGACGGAGAAAACTATGCCGGAACCGGTATTCTTCGCGACGACATTACAGACGGAATTCTTTCCAGTACAAAGTGTGCACCATACGGAGACGATGAAATTTATCTGGCACCATTCAACAGTGGCCCGCAGGGTCTGATCTACAACAAGACCTTTTTCGATGAGAACAACCTGGAAGTTCCAAAAACATGGGACGAGTTTTTTAAACTTGGCGATACCTTAAAGGATATTGACGGACGTGCGCTTTTCACCTATCAGGGAATTTATCCGGGATACATGGAAGAAATGCTCTGGCCGGCAATTGCAAACGAGTGCGGTGAGGAAGCTCTTACCAAGATTGCCAATTATGAGGAAGGCTCCTTCAACAACGAAGGTGTGTTAAAGGCTCTTACCCATATTAAAGAGATTGCAGATAAAGGCTATCTGTTAGAGGGAACTGTTGGTATGAACCATACAGAATCCCAGACAGAGATGATGCTTGGAAAAGCTGCGTTTATCACGAACGGAACCTGGATGGAAAATGAGATGCAGGATGCTCCAAGAGAAGAAGGCTTTGAGTTTGCAATGGCTCCGATCCCAACTGAGAACGCAGATGATGTGCATTATGTATTCGACAGCTGTGAGCAGTTCTCCATTCCGGCAGCTGCAAAGAATCCGGAGCTTGCAAAAGAATTCCTCCGTTTCCTGTACAGCGATGAATCCGTATCTGCATTTGCAGAGGCTTCCGGTGCCCTCTATGCTACCAAGAGTGCCCGTGAAGTAGCAAAAGATAAGCTGTCTACTGCAATCTATAATATGTACGGAATCTACGAAGAGGCAAATGCCTCCTCCCTGATCATGAGCTTTGCAGCAGTTCCGGCTGACTGCAAGATCAACCCGAAAGATGAGATTTTCAACCCTATTACTTCTGTTATGAACGATGAAATGACAGTAGAAGAGTGGGCACAGAATGTAGAAGCTGCTTTCGCACAGGTTCGTGCTGATATGGAAGCTGCCAACTAAACTTCATATGCCAGCCGGATAAAAACGGTAAAGCCTGGAAAGGCTGCTGCACACGGTATGCGGCAGCCTTTTGTAACTCCGAACAGATAGATTGCCAATCGGTGATGTCATCCACATTTTTCAATATTTAAATTTAAAGAGGTGAGCAAGCGTGGTAAAAAAGCCCAGATTATTTATAGCCCTGTGTACGCTTCCTGCATTGATCTTAACCATTGTTTTTATGATTGTCCCTATGGTAAATGCCATTTATCTGTCTTTTACCAGTTCCACTGCACTTAGCGTAGGCTTTAACAGCAAATTTGTATTTTTGGATAATTACAGGTATATGTTCCAGGATAAGGATTTTCTTCAGGCACTGTTTAATACTCTTAAGCTGATGCTGGTAATCCCAGCTGTGACCATATTTCTAAGTCTTGTATTTGCATTTATCCTTACTCAGGGACAGCTTAAGGAAAAGTCATTTTACCGGACCGTATTCTTTTTCCCAAGTATTGTTTCCATGACTGTAGTTGGTATTGTGTGGTCCTTTGTGTTTAATCCCACAAGAGGAATTCTGAATCATATGCTTGATCTGTTCCATCTCTCCACCTGGAAACACGCATGGCTTGGAGAGGCTCTCTGGTGTATCGGTGCAGCCTTGGTGTGGCAGGCCATTGGTTATTACATGGTCATGCATGTGGCTTCCATTGATGGGATTTCCCAGGAGGTTTATGAAGCTGCTTCTATTGACGGCGCAACAGGAGTGCAGAAGTTCTTTAAGATCACCATTCCGCTGCTACGCAGATCAATCGGAACGACCTATATACTTTCCCTGTCTGGTACTATCAATTTAAGTTTTACCCTGTCCAATGTTATGACAGGTGGTGGACCAAACGGCGCATCCAGTGTCCTGTTGCAGTATATGTACACCCAGGGTATGAGAAATGCCAACTTTGGATATGCCATGGCAATCGCCATGTTTACCCTTGGCCTTGCAATCGTCCTTGCAATGATTTCTAAAAAAATATCATCTGAAAAAGAATAGGAGGGAGACTGATGAAAACTGTAAGAACCTGGTGTATCAGAATCCTGATGATTCTGTTTACCGTTATCTTTTTGTATCCGCTTTTCTGGAACCTGATGTCTGCGTTTAAGACAAATGCAGAATATCTGACAGATCCTTATGCATTGCCCGCAGCTTTGAATCTGGATAATTTTGTGGCAGCATGGCAGAAAGCAAATATTGCCGCTTATTTTGGAAATTCCATATTTGTGACAGTGCTTTCCACTGTATTGCTTCTGCTTTTGGTCATTCCCATCTCTTATGTACTGGCAAGATACCGTTTTGTGGGCAGCAGGCTGATTTCTACGGTCTACATGGCTTGTATTTTTCTGCAGGCTACTTACATTATGATTCCTTTGTTTCTGGAATTACAGGCTGTGAACGGATTAAATAACTTGCCGGTATTATGTCTTGTTTATGCAGTTATGCAGTTTCCTTTCTGTATTTTTACCTTACAGGGATTTATGTCTGCGGTACCAAGGGATTATGAGGAGTCTGCAAGAATTGACGGTGCTACTAATATCCAGCTGTTATTAAGAGTTATGGTGCCTCTTGCAAAACCCGGGATTGCGACCATTACGATGTTAAGTGCCATGGGCTTCTGGAATGAATATCCACTGGCACTTGTTCTTCTTACGGAAGATGCAAAGAAAACCCTTCCCATCGGTATGGCAAACTTGTTTGAGGTGCAGAAATATGCTACAGACTGGGGTGCCCTGTTTGCCGGACTTGTAATCGTTATGATCCCAACAATTATTATCTATCTCATTGGACAGAGATATCTGCTTCAGGGAATCGGTGCAGGCGGGTTGAAGGGATGAAAAAAGGAGAAATCATATGCCAACTGATCAGGAATTAATAAAAATAGTTCCCTCCTGCCGCCAGATTGCCTATCAGGCAACAGAGTTTTATGCGTTTTTTCATTTTGGAATGAATACGTATACCAATCGGGAATGGGGAGATGGAACGGAAAATCCACAAATTTTTAATCCTACAGAGTTTGACGCAGACCAGTGGGTGACTGCAGCACAAAATGCCGGCATGAAAGGCGTAATTCTTACCTGTAAGCACCATGACGGCTTCTGCCTGTGGCCTACCAGATATACCAGTCACAGCGTTGCAGCAAGCCCATGGAAAAATGGCAGGGGAGATGTGGTCCGGGAAGTGTCCGAAGCATGCCGCCGCCATGGACTGAAATTTGGAATTTATCTTTCCCCATGGGACCGCAATCAGCCTTGCTATGGAAGTGGAAAAGAATATGACGATTACTATCTGGCACAGCTGACTGAGCTTCTCACCGGCTATGGGGATATTTTCAGTGTCTGGCTGGATGGTGCATGTGGGGAAGGACCTAATGGGAAAAAACAGGTCTATGACTGGAATCGCTATTACGAATGTGTTCGAAAATATCAGCCAGACGCATGTATCTGTGTGTGCGGGCCAGATATCCGATGGTGTGGAAATGAAGCTGGCGATGTAAGAAAATCTGAGTGGAGTGTTGTTCCTGCGCGTACAGCACTTGCAGAGAGTGTACAGGAAAGAAGCCAGCAGACCGATGATGAGGAATTCAGAATGCGCCGGATTACCAGTGATATGGAAGATCTTGGAAGCAGAAAAGCGCTTGAAGGTGAAACGGATTTGATCTGGTATCCGGCAGAAGTAAATACTTCTATAAGACCTGGATGGTTTTATCATCCAGAAGAAGATGATCAGGTGAAAAGTCTGGAAGAGCTGGTTCATATCTATATTGGGGCTGTTGGAGGAAATGCAACCTTTTTGTTAAACATTCCACCTATGCCAAACGGACTTCTTCATAAAAATGATGTTAAACGTCTGGAAGAATTTGGAAGCTGGAAAAAGAAATCTTTTGCTCATAATTTAATGAGTACAGCACATGTTTTTTCGGAAAATGAAGATCCGGCGCATCCGGCTTCTAATTTGACAGAGGATACTTTGGAAGCATGGTATCAGCCTGAAAGCAGTGAGCTGCCAGTAGAAATAACTATTTGCCTGGACGACTCATACAATTTAGGGTATCTGGTATTAAAAGAGGCTGTCTGCTATAGCCAGAGAGTGGAAAAATATGAGGTATTTGTTAAAGAAGGGGAAATATGGAACAGTATTTACACAGGAACGGTAATTGGCTATCAGAAGATCATTCCTGTTAAGGGGGAAAAAGCCAGGGAAATGAAAATTGTTTTACATGATTTCCGTGTACTTCCGCTTCTAACGTTTATTGGGATTTATCCGGAAAATACCTAAGTGGTTGAGTATTGTTTGATATTATTTCATAAATTAAATAAATAATTTTTTATAAAAATACCCTTTAGGAGTAGAAATCATCCTAAAGGGTATTTTCCTCTTAAGCGACATACA
>OHDQ01000569.1_pt1 | contig 13857 bp, 7 predicted proteins | sample 1606421 | NCBI WGS metagenome assembly OHDQ01 (sample SAMEA3879589, study PRJEB24766) | human gut metagenome | biome: human-associated habitat; feature: feces | place: USA | collected 1985/1987
TCCATAATCTTCTCCATGTGCGGAATTTCATATCCGGTGAGAAAATATACTGCATCTCCTTGCTGGCATATCGTTCTGAAAGTGGACTTACATATCTGTCTGTACTCATAACGCTCTCCTTTTTATCATGTTCTTGACCTAAATATCTACTTCATTATATATTACTCAAATTGGAAACGCAAGCCAAAGTTGCGGTTCCCTCCGTTCACCGTAACCCTTGTCGAAACTCAATAGCCTGTACTCCGGTGATACTCTTTTGTCATACGCAGCAGCATATCATCCAGCATTTTGTGGTAGGCGTCCTGATGCCCCTGCCGCTTTTCTGCCAGCGCCTTGATGTAGTCCTGACCGTCCCGGGTTTCATAGATTTCTCCTGCCGTCTTTTTGATCTCTCCAAGAATTTCTTCCCGCTGTTCTCCTTCAACGCTCAGTTCCCGGGCTTTTTTCTCAAAGCCTTCCTCTCCTCGCTCCATATATACGGCGTAAAGATAGCTTTTGATGGAACCCATGGTTCTCAAATGTTCATATGCTTTGGAAAAGCAGCCAATCGCCTCTTCCATCTGAAACAGTCTCGCATAGGCGCATCCCATATTGTGATAGATTCCGCCCACAAACTGTCCGCCCAACTGATCCTGCTCTGAAGAGTGCTTTTCCTGTTTCTCAAACAGCGCCTTTTGGTATACCTTGATGGCATTTACATATTTTCCATGCTCCATCAGATAATCGCCTTTTAATTTCTGGCGAAGCACTTCCGGTTCCTGGGCTATTTTCTGTATCTGCTGATTCAGTCTGCGAAATTCTTCCAGGGACAGATAGTTGATCTCTTTAAATATCGGCAGGATAAAATCTCCCACTTTTACCTCATCATCCAAAAGACTGTACAGCTTCTGCGCCAGTTTTTTCAATCCCAGCTCGTCCCGTATCCAAAAGCAGAGTTCTTCATTCAGGATTGTGGAATCCAGAAGATAAATGTTGTGATAAAGATAAAAACATAATTCTTCTATAGAATAAATATTCGTACTGATATTTTCGATATAATAAGGCAGTCTGGCCCGTTTTACCTGACATAAAATATATCCGCTCATTCTGCCCCTCCTAACCTTTCATTTTTTCATGCCATACCAACCCGGAGCTGGGATACATTTCTCCAAATCCCATATCCTCCACATCAATCCTGCACCGACTCGCAGATTCGAATTCCAGGTGCAGATGCAGCCGGGTAGCCTTCGGCGGGCGTTCCGGAAGTCCCGGTAATTTCATGCTGTACCGGTCTTTTCTGCTGTTTTCCATATCGGTCACCACAAAGGTCAGCTCCTGGGTATCGTCCAGAAGGATCTCGCAGTCTCCAACAGCCTCATACCAGTTGACTCCTGCGCTGATCAGCGAATGGTAGGCGGGCGTTCCAAAAACGGTCATTTCCATTCCCACATTGATCCGCACCAGATCGCCGCCCACATACAGATAACCTTTCAGATTCCGCTCTTCTACTTTTTCTTTTGCTCCATAACAGGCTCCCTTGGCAAACAGATTATTTCCATAAAATACATGACGCTGATGGCGGCATAGAAGCGGTACCGACCGGGTCGCCCATTCTTTATCAAATCCCTCCCCCACCAGAAAAATGCTGGAAAATACTTCATTTCCCAAAGATTCCTGTATCAGCTCATAAAAATCAAAATCTCTTTCCACCGGCGTCTGATGCAGCGTCACGTGTTTCCCCTTCTTTACACTTACCTGCACCGGCTTTGTCTTTCTGTCTATTTCCAGACTGGAATACGTCACCTCATCCTGATCAAAAGTAAATAAGCCTACCTTTCTGCTCCATATTTCTCCCTTTTGATACAACGTATGGTAATAAAAACTCTCCTCATAACTTTGCAGAAAGCATCTGTTTCTTGGAAATCCCATATGCCAGCAGGCGTCTCTCACATTTTCCACCAGTTCTCTGGTCAGTCTGGGCGTGGTGATCATCAGTCCGCTGACACTTTTGACCGGGTCCGGTACTCCCAGAATCCGAAGGGCATTTCCTATAAAAATACTCAAAAGTTCTCCGGCTTTCCGCTCCTCTCCGTCTACTATCACTTTTTTCCCATGAGAACATATCTCATACAGATTGTCCAGGTAAATTTCTTCCTGCTGCCGGACAAAATACTCTACTTCCAGCCCAAAATGCCATTCCTCTTCTCCCGGTTTCTTACTCAGGCAATTGGGAAACGCATACTGTCCGGTTCCCACTTTCATAGGCAGCGAAACCGGCTCGCCGGCTCGCCTGTCATAATAACATAGCTGTGAGACTTTTTCTCCCAGATCAAATCCTACAATAATATTTCTGACTTCGTTCATCGTATTGCCTCCACCTGCGTATTCGCGCTGCTGTTTGCAGGATCATGCTTCCCGCGTATACAGCAGCCGCTTTGTCATTCCATCACCGGAAATAGTTTTTCTGCCAGACATTCTCTCTCCAGATACTGTTCCATGGCTTTTTCCAGCGGCAGCTCCTGATCCAAGATTCTTCCTGCCAACATCTGATTGATCAGTTGATATCGGGAATTCCCCTCCCACACAGTATCTTCCAGTCGAAGAGTTTTCTCTTCCGTCTGCCAGGTTTCTTTTTCCTGTTCCACGGTGAGATAATACCGAAGGGTCTCCCCGTAAAACAGGAGAAATTCTTTCACAAAAATCCCCTGATACATATTCTTCATCGGTTCGCTCTTAAATACTGCCTCTTCTTCCCCGTTCTCCATGCAGTAGTGGATCATCACCCGGGCTTTCGCCGGAAAATGCTCCTCCACAAACTGTTTATCATCCAGCTGATAAGGCTTGGTATAACAGGATGGAAGCTGGTGGAAAAAGGCAAACCGCAGTCCTGCCTCACTGCACTCCTCCAAAATTCTCCGAACGAGCGGCGACTGCTTCTCCGAAATCCGCTTCATCTCTGCATAATATTTCAGTAATGCCAGCCGACAGATCTTATCCAGCTCCCATTCCCGCTGACAGCAAATTTCCAGACATTCAAAAATATAGCTGTCCATCTGCTGATCTCCCAGAAAATACTCGTAGGAGCAGAAGGAAAGGTACGCCAGAATCACCTGCTGTTTCCCTTTCTGACGGATATAGCTTTTTAAAATTTCATGCCCTTTCTTCAGATATACTCTCCCAAACATGGCGAGAAGAAGAATTTCTTCCTCCAGCGCATAGGTATCCAACTGGAAGCCCTGCATCCGTTCCCACAAAAGAGCCATTTCTTCCACCGGTCCCATCAGATTATCGCTGAGATACGTCAAAATAATATCGTCATATTTTCCTTCTTCAAATACATGGAGACAGAGATATACCAATTCTTCATTTTCCACAAATTCCGTCCGAAGGATCATGCGGCTTGCCAGCATCACCAGACTTTCAGTCCGAATTCCTTCATATCCATACTGACTCACAATAGTAAAGGCTCTCTCATACATACCCTTTTCAATCAGGATTTCTCCCAGCAATACCTTATCTACCCGGGCAAATGTGAGATAATCCATTTCTCTCAGATAACTGTCCAGCGTATCGTCTCCCGCATGGGCTGCATAATATTCCAGAATCTTCCGGCAGATCCGATGACGATACTCTTCCGTAAAAGCCATAGTCTGCGCCACATGCTGATAACAGCCCAGATTACGCACCTTCACCTCTCCCGCACTGTCACCACCGCCGCATATATGGAGCAAAAGACCTGGATTCGCCACATCCAGCGCCATACATTGTTTTACATATTCCTGCTCTTCCATCAGTTTTTGAAGATTATAATCCACGGTAGCTGCATATCTTCTCCGTTTCTCGTCTTCAAATATTATCTTCGCCTGAGGCGTATACAGATAAATGTAAGCTGCCCCGTCATTGCAGGGATAGCATTCCTCCTGCTCCAGTTCTCCATGACACACGATCACTTTGCGGATTTTGGGATCATCGCAGTAAATCCGATAGGCAAAAATCACCCGGGACATAGCTTCTCTCATGGCCACACTGGTGATCTTCTCAATACATTCCTGATAAATAGCCGCATAATCCTGACTGATCTTTCCCTGTTCCAGCGATTCCAGCGCAAACTGCTCCATCGCTTTTTTATAGCTCTGGTAAGTAGCTTTATCCACCTCTTTGTTTCGTATCACATTGGCATACACCGATGCTCTTTTCCTGCTGCTCAGAGTATTATTATATACAAAATACATCCGGATCACCTGAGGCAACACGTTTTGATACCCCTCCGGCATCGTTTCAATATAATATTCATACAGCCTGGTAATGCGGATATCCTGTTCCACTGCCAGAGCATACCAGCGGAAATATTCTTTTTTCCCCGGCTGCCCCTTCATGATATATTTGCAGATACTGTCCACCAGATTTTTCCCGGGATGTGCCTCATAGCAAAGCACTAATAACCGATAAATACTTTTATGGAATGCTTTTACATATTTCGCCAGATGCCCGATCCGCAGAGTCAGTTCCTGAGTCAGCCCCTGTTTCTGTGCTCCATAAATAAGGGTCTGTACCATAAAAGGAGACAATTTTTTCAGATGGCTCTCCTCCTGTACCAGCTTCTCATAAGCGTCCAGATACAGAAACGGGCTGGTACAGCCCAGATGATACAATTCCTCCATCATATAGAGCTGTCTCGCTGTGGAATTGCGGTACTCCTCCTCGGTCTTTAAAAGGACCTCCAGCAAAATCCGACTTCTGGGATTCATCCGATACAGATTTGCAATTCTGTCTTCCGCCTGTTCTTTCTGTTCTTCTGCCGCCACTCCGATCCGCACCGCCAGCGCAAGATAAACGCCTTCTTCTTCCATCTGTTCCTGGGAAAATTCCATGCTCCGCAAAGACCAGAGAGCCGCCATAGCTTTGGGAATATCCCCGGTCTCATACTGAACAAAAGTTTCCATCAACTGTTGCTTCGGGAAATAGCACCCCATATTTTTCAACTGTTCCAGTTCCTCCAGCGTCTGGGATTTCCACTGTTCGGCAGTGATTGCTTTCAGACGATACTGTTCATACCATCTGGCGATCCTGAGCTGCGCCTTCTTTTCCTGACTCCGGGTATTCAGACTGTACTCCGATTTCCCGCAGGCAGTCACCTCATAGACAAGAGTTCCGTAAACTGTTTTAATTCGGATCTGTCCATATTTTTTCCCCTGTCCCAGACATTCCTTCTTTACCAGATATTCCAGTTCGTATACACTTCCGATAAAATCCTCAGAAGTGATCACCTTCTTCTCCACCTGCAGAAAATCCCCTCGGGTTTCCACTTCCATACTGGCGTAACCCCAGTTATTTTTATAAAGATACACGGAATCCTTCAGCGTACTCTCTATCCGCTCCATATCCTTTTCTTCTCTGTCCAGATGAATCTGTACCGGTTCTTTCTTCCCTGCACCGATCAGAAACTCTTCCATATGCTGATACGTCACCGGATTTTGGGACATTCCCTTATATAAAGTCCGATAAACCTGATCTGCTCCCTGAAGAATTTCCATAAAGCGCTCGCTGGTATACAGGCGAAACGCCTCCCGATAATCCTTTTGCGCCAATTTTACAAATTCATCCAACGTCCGGATCTCTCCCTGAGAAGTCGTGATCTGAGCATCCGCCACTTCCACCCGAACAGGAATCTGATACTCGCCCAGACTGCTGTTGATGGTAATTACTGATTCCAGGCAGTCTCCTGCCGCCAGTCCCTTCACGTCCACTCCATAAGGAATACACACTGTATTTCCTGAAAACTTCTCTTTTGCCAGCAAAATACGCCGGCTGGAGGACATGACCATTCCTTTGATCCTGCGATTATCCTCCGCTCCAACAAACAATTCCCCTCTGTAATTCTCCCCTGCCTTTGTTCTGACAGTGATGTTTGTATCCGAGAGAACCAGCTTGGGTACTTCATATTCAAATCTTCCGTTTAGTAACTGTTCCATTCTTCTCTTCAAAGTATCACCTGCACTTATGTTTTCTCACCTTGACTAATGATCTGATATTACTATAATAAAACTAGATGCTAATTATTATACACTACCCCGGGTAGTGATGCAAGGAAAGAGGAATGTATATGATAAAACATAAAGATCACTTTCATGGCAGCGATCTGGAAGCCATCGAAGCCTGCTATCACATCAAAAAAGAGCAGATTGTCAGTTTCAGCGCCAACGTAAATCCTCTGGGGATTTCTTATCACCTAAAGGCTGCTCTTGCAGAAAATCTCGATGCCATCACCACTTACCCCGATCGGGAATATACTGCTCTGCGCCAGTGCATTGCAGATTATGCCCACACCCAGCCGGAAAATGTAATCGTGGGAAATGGTTCCACAGAATTGATCTCTCTTTTTATTCAGACGCGCCACCCGAAAAAAGCGCTGATTCTTGGACCTACTTACTCGGAATACGAGCGGGAGATCACACTGGGCGGCGGTTCAACCCTCTACTATCCCTTAAAAGAGGAGATGGATTTTTCCATCCATGTAGATGATTTCTGCCATACTCTGTCTGACCAACTGGATCTTCTGGTTCTCTGTAATCCAAACAATCCCACCTCCACGGCAATTTCCGGCAGTCAGATGCGCCGGATTCTGGACACCTGCCTGCAATATGGGATTTTTGTTATGATTGATGAAACCTATGTGGAATTTGCGCCGGAAGTTTCTCATATCACTGCGGTACCTTTGACAAATTACTACAGCAACCTGATTATTCTCCGGGGTACTTCCAAATTCTTTGCGGCTCCCGGTCTGCGGCTTGGCTACGCCATCACCGGCAATCAGGATCTTATAAAATCGATCAATACCCGAAAAAATCCCTGGACGATCAATTCCCTTGCTGAGATTGCAGGACGCCTGATGTTTCCCGATGAAGCGTATATCTGCCATACAAGAGAACTGATCAATGGGGAACGCGACCGCATCTATCAGGAACTTAAAACCTGGGACAGCGTAACCGTTTATGAACCCCAGGCAAACTTCATCCTGATGCGGATCCGCCGTCCCGATGTGAGTTCACAAGACTTGTTCGACCACTGTATCCGTCAGGGACTGATGATCCGGGACTGCTCCACCTTCCCCTTCCTGGATGACCGCTATGTGAGATTTTGTATTATGAAACCAGAGGATAATAACCGGCTGCTGAAAGCCTTTAAAGAGTTACTTGCATAAATATATACTTTTTTAGAAAGTTTAAAAAGTGTCACCGCTTTTCAGTGAAATCCAAGTGATTTTTCTCTGAAAATTCCTTATTTTACCATTAAAAAGATACTTTTTTCCTGATTTCAAAAAATGTCACCACTTTTCTCCGAAAAAGATGGTGACATTTTTTGAAATCTGTAATTTTGTAATATTTCTCAACAAAATTATTCTATTTTCCAAAGGAATTGTTGCAAAAGCAACGCAGGAAATGGTGACACTTTTTCAAACTTTCCAAAAAAGTATAATTTCTCACTTCTATCAGCAAACATCACTGAAAATCAAACAGCGATATCTGATTGGATTCCGGGATATCCCCGAAGATATGGAGATCGTCCATAAAGTCAATGACGTTTTTGCTGACTTTTGTTCTCTGGCGGAAGTCGTCTTTTGATAAAAATTGTCCGTCCCGGGCGGCGAGCACCACCGCATCCGCCGCCTTATCTCCCAGTCCCTCGATACTGTCCAAAGCGGGCATCAGCTTATCATCCACGATCTGGAACCGGTGTGCCTGCGCCTTATACAGATCTACCGCTGTAAAATCATAACCCCGGGCATACATTTCCTGAACGATTTTCATATCCTTCAACGTATCCTGCTCCTTTTTGGAAAGGCTGTCGCTTCTCTTTTTGTAGTCAGCCATATAGTATTCCAGACGTTCTCTTCCCATACACATCAGTTCATAGGAAAATGCAGACGCCCGGATACTGAAATATGCCGCATAGTAAGCCAGGGGATAAAAAATCTTATAGTAAGCGATCCGGTATGCCATCATAACGTAAGCCGCCGCATGAGCCTTCGGGAACATGTATTTGATCTTTTTGCAGGACCAGATATACCAATCCGACACATCATGAGCTTTCATTTCTTCTTCCCACTCCGGCTTCAGCCCTTTTCCCTTTCGCACGCTCTCCATGATGGTAAAGGAAAGTTCACTCTCCAGCCCTTTGTTGATCAGATAGATCATAATATCGTCACGGGTACAAATAGCAGTGGAAATCGTAGCCTTTCCCTCCTCGATCAGCGTCTGGGCATTTCCCAGCCACACATCCGTTCCATGGGACAGACCGGAGATACGCACCAGATCAGAAAAAGAAGTCGGCTTCGTATCAATCAACATCTGGATAACGAAATCCGTTCCAAATTCCGGGATTCCCAGACATCCCAGAGGACATCCTCCGATATCTTCCGGGGTGATCCCCAGAGCTTCCGTACTCTTAAACAACGACATCACCGACTGATCGTCCAGAGGAATCGTCTGAGCATCCAATCCGGTAAGGTCCTCCATCATGCGGATCATGGTAGGATCATCGTGTCCCAGAATATCCAGTTTCAGCAAGTTCGCATCGATGGAATGATAGTCAAAATGTGTTGTCACAATATCGGTATTCACATCATTTGCCGGGTGCTGTACCGGAGTGAAGGAATTGATATCCTCCCCAAAGGGAAGTACAATAATGCCTCCCGGATGCTGTCCGGTAGTCCGCCGGATTCCCGTACAGCCCTGTACGATCCGGTCAATCTCGCAATTTCTCTTGTGAACGCCCCGCTCCTCATAATAGTTTTTCACATAACCGAAAGCCGTCTTATCTGCCAGCGTACCAATGGTTCCGGCTTTGAACGTATGCCCTTCTCCGAAGATGACCTCTGTATACCGGTGCGCTTTTGCCTGATAGTCTCCGGAAAAGTTCAAGTCGATATCCGGCTCTTTATTTCCCTTAAATCCCAAAAATGTCTCAAAAGGGATGTCAAATCCCGCCTTAATAAGAGGCGCTCCACACTGCGGGCACACGGCATCCGGCATATCGCACCCTGCCCTTCCGGAATACGCCTTCACTTCCGGGGAATCAAAATCATAGTAATGACATTTCTCACAGTAATAATGAGGGCTCAGAGGATTTACCTCCGTGATTCCCGCCATTGTTGCCACAAAAGAAGACCCTACAGAACCACGGGACCCCACCAGATAGCCGTCCTCGTTGGATTTCCACACCAACTTCTGAGCAATGATATACATTACCGCATATCCATTGGAAATAATGGAGTTCAGCTCTCTCTCCAGACGGGCAGATACAATATCGGGAAGATTCTCCCCGTAAATCTCGTGAGCTCGATTATAACAGATATCCCGGAGCATACCATCAGAATTTTCAATGATAGGAGGGAATTTTCCATCCCGGATGGGGCACACCCGATCACACTGATCTGCGATCTTCCGGGGATTGGTGATCACCACCTCTTCCGCCTTTTCCGGTCCCAGATACTCAAATTCCTTCAGCATTTCCTCCGTCGTCCGAAGATACAGCGGCGCCTGATCATCCGCATCACTGAAGCCTTTTCCTGTCATAATGATCCGGCGATAAATCTCATCTTCCGGGTCGATAAAATGTACGTCGCAGGTAGCCACCACCGGCTTTTGAAACTGCTCGCCCAGCTTGACGATCCGACGGTTTAAGTTCCGCAGATCTTCCTCGGAAGTGATATCCTCCTGCTTTTCATCCCGCAGCATAAACATATTATTGCCGATGGGCTGGATTTCCAGATAATCATAAAAATCCACCAGCCGGGCAATTTCCGATTCCGGTTCATCCCGCAAAATCGCCTGAAATAATTCTCCCGCCTCACAGGCAGAACCGATCATCAACCCCTCGCTGTACTTAAGATATACGCTCTTGGGAATCCGGGGTCGCCGGTTATAATAATCCAGATGAGACTTTGACACCAGACGGTACAGGTTCACCCTTCCCTCCTCACTGGTTGCCTGGATAATCGCATGATAAGTAGGCAATTTCTTAATGGTATGCTCCGATAATTTTCCCGCCTCATTGAGCTGATCCAGATTTTCAATATCCCGTTCTCTGCACATGGCGATAAATTTCACGAAAATTTCTGCGGTACAGGCAGCGTCATCCACCGCCCGATGATGATTGAGCAGCGGAATATTCAAAGCTTTCGCCACGGTATCCAGCTTAAAACGATTCAGTCCCGGCAAAAGCATCCGCGCCATTCCCACAGTATCTACATAGGTAAACTCCCGTTCTATGCCCTGCCGCTTACAGTTTTCTATAATGAAACTCATATCAAATCCTGCATTATGGGCTACCATAACCGCCCCTTCTGAAAACTCCAGAAACTTCGGCAGTACTTCTTCTATAGTTTCCGCATCCACCACCATGCCGTCATTGATTCCCGTGAGCTGCTCAATTTTAAATGGAATAGGTACCTGGGGATTTACAAAGACAGAAAAACGATCTACGATCGAACCTTTTTCCACCCGGACAGCGCCGATTTCTATGATACGATTGGACACGGGACTGAAACCTGTCGTCTCAATATCAAAGACCACAAAAGCTTCTTCCATACTCTGTCCCCTGCTGCCGCTTACCATCCCTTTCATGTCGTCTACCAGATAAGCCTCCACCCCGTAGATAACTTTAAACGGCGGATAAACCTGTTTTAGTTCCTCCTTGGTGGCTTCGGGATGTTCCTTCTGATACGATTTTCGATAATCACTGACAATATCGTCATAGGCATGATTTGCCTCCGGAAAGGACTGCACCACCCCATGATCAGTGATCGCGATGGCCGGATGTCCCCATTTATAAGCCCTTTTTACTAGCACACTGGCGTCTGTCACCCCATCCATATCGCTCATTTTCGTATGACAGTGCAGTTCCACCCTCTTTTCCGGGCTGTTATCCATACGGCTGGTCGTAAAATCAGAAATTTTCTTAATACCCGCCAAAGAACCGATGGTAATCTCATGATCGAACTTATCAATGGTCGTCACGCCTTTCAATTTCAAAAATACGCCCTTTTTGATGGCGCCGCTGATCTCCGGAACCTGCTCATTATGAAGAAAAATCTTTACCGTGATGGTATCGGTAAAATCGGTGATATTAAACATATAAATGGTCTTTTCATTGCGGATTTCTCTCGCCTCCACCGAAGTTACCTGCCCCCGGATCGTCACCTCTCCCATCTCTCCTGAAATAGAATCTATGGTGATCGTATCGTCATCAAAATCTCTTCCATAAAGGACGTCTGGATTGTCGGAACGTTTCAGAGAACGAGAACCTCCCCCATTGTCTCCAAACCGTCCTCTCTGGAAGCTTCCTTTTCCACCGTATCTTCCACCATTTTTTCCAGCATTTCCACCTGATTTTTCAGAGGAAGGCTGCATCCCTTTTCCTGAAGCTGCTGTTTTGCCTTCCCCGGCATCCTTCTGGGCTCCATTCGGCGCAGCGGGAACTGCTGCGCCTCCCTCGTCCCAGGGAAGACCTTCTTCCGGTCCCGGATTTGCAGAAACCATTCCCATCTGTTTCTGCCCTACTTTGGAATGCAGAAGAATCTGGCGCGCCTCCTCCATAATGCGAAGTTCGCTGTTTTTGCGCACCTTACTTTCCACCGGCTGATGATAAGAGGGATACACTTTCAAATTAAACCCGCACCGCTCGCAGAAAATCTTCTCCAACACACGGATCAATTCATGCTCCCTCTCTCGGGCGATCACTGAATCCGTCATCAAAAGCTCCATGGTTTCCGGGTCCGAAAAACGAATATCCGCCGTAGCGAACATATTATATTCCAAAATACTGTATTGCTTTAATTCCAGCAAAATACTGGGACGATATACAGCAAGAAAATTTTCCGGGGTATACTGACGGGAAAGCTGAAATTTTTCAATAATTTTCACCTTTAACGGAGCGTTCTGAAAGAATTGCTCCTTAATCGATGCTTCCAGATCGTAAATATATTTTTTCTGAATCCACTGGGAACTCACGATATAAACCCGCAGACAATCCTTCTGCGGGTTTACAGCTACTTTTCTTACCTTTACAGTTTTTAACAATTCCTCCAGCTGAGGCTCCACCTTCAGCTGAGGAAATACATCCAGAAATTCTTTTTCTGTCATGGTTTCACCACTTCTTCTGAATTTTCATGCCAGTGTAACAGTTCCTCCCGCAGCGCCTGCAAAAGCTGATCCTCCGGTACTTTTCGAACGATCTCGCCCTTCTTGATAAGAAGTCCTTCTCCCTTGCCTCCGGCAATTCCGATATCTGCCTCTTTCGCCTCTCCCGGACCATTTACCACGCAGCCCATCACAGCCACTTTAATATCCAGCGGAATATCCTGCACCAGATTTTCTACCTGATTGGCAAGACCGATCAGATCGATCTGCGTTCTTCCGCAGGTGGGACAGGATACTACCTCAATCCCTCCCTGACGAAGTCCCAGTGTTTTCAGGATTCTCTTTGCTGACTTAATCTCTTCCAAAGGATCGCCGGTAAGAGAAACCCGGATCGTATCTCCGATTCCCTGATAGAGAATAATTCCGAGCCCTACTGCTGACTTGATATTCCCGGAAAACAGGGTTCCAGCCTCCGTGATCCCCACATGCAGAGGATAATCCGTCTTCTCAGCAATCAACTCATGCGCCCGGGCACACATCATCACATCGGAAGATTTTATGCTGATCACCAGCTTGTCATAGCCCATTTTCTCAATGATATGTACTTTATCGAGAGCGCTCTCCACCAGACCTTCCGCCGTCACACCGTGATATTTTTCCACCAGCTCTTTTTCCAGAGAACCGCTGTTTACTCCCACTCGAATAGGAATGTTCCGCTCTTTTGCCACATCCACTACCGCCTGAATCCGTTCCCTGCTGCCGATATTTCCCGGATTGATACGGATCTTATCTGCTCCGTTTTCCATAGCTGCAATAGCCAGTTTATAGTCAAAATGAATATCTGCCACAAGAGGAATATGAATTTGTTTTTTTATTTCTTTCAACGCCTCTGCCGCTTCCATTGTCGGAACCGCACAACGAATGATTTCACATCCTGCCGCCTCCAAACGCAGTATCTGATCTACTGTTTCTTTCACATTTTCTGTCTTTGTATTTGTCATCGACTGGATCGTTACCGGATGAGTTCCTCCGATCTTCACATTGCCGATCGCAATTTCTTTTGTGTTTTCCCTGTACATTCTGTTTCTCCTTTTTCCGAACTGTCTTATCGTTTTATTATAACAGAAGAGTTCCGTAAACGGAACTCTTCTTCATCTGATTTGCTGTTACTTCTTTTCTCTTTTGACAAATACAAGCTGATCGCCATATTCACGCTCTGTTAATGTAAGCGTATCTTTCTCTATACTGTAATCATATGTTCCTGAGAGAAGTCCTTCCGCCTGTGTATCCTCAGTGTGAATCGTAAAAACCTTCGTTTTTGTATCCACTTCTGATTGCACCGTCTCAAAAGACTTTTTATCCTCGTCTGTCAGCGTAACTTTTCCGTTACTTTCTATCTTGATCACTTCTCCGCTGTCTTCACTGACCCAAGTTCCCACAAGTGGATTTCCGACAAAGAGTCTCGTCACAAAAAAGACCGCTACGATAACTATAAGTATTGATGATATTGCAACAATCGTTCTCCAAAGCGTACTTCTTTTCTCTTCATTATTTTCTAAAATCATAGATTATTTCGTTTCCCTTCTTTTTCTGTCTCGCTTCGGGTTTTGCACCAAAGCACTCTGTTCTGCATAATTTATTTTCTTTTTTCATTTCTGTCTGACAATCTTAGCGTCGGCAAAAAATTCCGGTACATGGAAACTCGGCACACTCGATAAGATAGGGGAATAAGATGCAT
>OHDQ01000570.1_pt1 | contig 13852 bp, 20 predicted proteins | sample 1606421 | NCBI WGS metagenome assembly OHDQ01 (sample SAMEA3879589, study PRJEB24766) | human gut metagenome | biome: human-associated habitat; feature: feces | place: USA | collected 1985/1987
TTTTATCAGGATGTACCTGAATAGATAAATCCTCATTTGCTGCCATTATATTTATACGCAGGGGAAATTGTTTACATGACAGATGAAAATATTCAGGATGATTCTTATAAAAATCAGATAAGGTATACGCTTCCTCATATATCTCGCAATCACATGAGGAATTCGCACTGGCACAGCTGATTTCACCTATGGATCTGGGATTTGTGAGATGGAATTGGTCTCCCAGTGTATCACTTCCCCATATCCGGTAATGACCAATCGGCTTAATACGATATAGTCGTTTCATATTAGAAACGGACAAATGTTTTCATGATAGCGACTTCTTTTCCTTCACTTTCTCCATATGGTGTAATCGTATAAGACCTTATGGTTGCAGGGATACATACGCTTTCAGCAAAATGAATGACGAATGGCGCAAATTGTCCTTCCGGACTTTCAATGAGAGCTTCCTTACCGCTGATTAAATTCAGAGCATTGGTTTCTCCATCTGTGCAATGCGTTGTTTTTCCAGTCATCCAGATTCTTCTGCATTCCAGAAATTGAAGTTCATCTCCTTTTCTTCTTGCCCTCATATGTTGTTCTGCTGCGAATCGTCTTGCATCCTCTGGCTCAAACTTATACATTCTCATTTTCCCACTCTCCCTGCTAACCTTTACAGAATGATATCTTCCGGATCCATCCATCCGCCATCTTCCTCCGCTTCATACAAATCCATTTCTGAAGATTCAGGGGCGACGTCAGCCTTTATATTCTCTTCTCTTCTTTTCTCTTCTCTTCTCTGTGTACTTTTGCTTGCATTTACTGGGTTATTGTTTGCATTAATCGAGTTATTGTTAACATTTACTTTTTTTTGCGTACAATTAATAAGGAGGTACTCTTTCTTCGCTTCAACTTTTCCGCGCCTGGCTACTGCACGGAAGTATCTTTTTTGTATTCCTCTGGATGTGAGGATATGATACTTTTCAAAAAGTTCAGCGGAGAAAATACCCCGTCTGACACAGGCTTGGGAAATCTCCCATATTAAATTCGTGTCACCTTCTGCTATACCATTTTCTGACACTAACAGTAGCAACCTTTCCTTATCCCAGCTCATGTAATAACCCTGCCCTCCGTATATTTCTTTAAAAAGCAGAACGATTACCGCAAAGCCTTTGAGCCCAAATTCAGCCTGTATCAGTCTTATTTTTTCATCCAAATAACAATCTAACTCGAAATAATCCAGACCGGTTTTATATGGTCTGGCCAATCATTCCACCTCCCATACTCAATATCCGGATAATCTCTTTTCCTGTATCTTTCTTTTCACAAAATTCGAATCTTACATTATATCTATCTCGTATCGTGCAAAGAGATTTATATAGCTGCTTTCCATCAACTGCTTTTGCAGATACTACATACTTTTCTTTCTTACCATTCACATTTTTCCATCGGACTTCATGTTTTCTGGGATTCTGCCAAAAATAGACGTCTTCCAGACACCGGATATCTGATCCATGCTCCACCAGGATCACAAGCTGTATACCTGCATCCATGGCTTTCAGCAACTCCCTCTTAAATCGCTCATGCTGCTGGCAGACATTCCCACATAATTCTTGAAGGTTTTGCTTCCGATCAATGATCAGCCGGGGATTATCTAAACTCATATAATCCCCAACTAGAAGTTTGCTGGAAAAATGCTTTACATCTTCCTCATCGAAGGTTTTTATAATCTTTTTGATCGCTTTTGCCTTTTCCCGACTGTCAATCTGTATATCCATAAGTACATCACCTAATTAAATGGCAGCTCTTCATCAATGCCATCCGGAATATTCATAAATCCGTCTCCTGCCGGCACAGACCCCTGAGGATATCCCGACACACGATTTTTATATGCCTGTGTTTCTGACAAATTGGGAATCTGTGCATCAGCAGCCTTATCATATGATACAAACCACCGCAGCACACGTTTTTCCATTTCACGCCCGTTATAATAATCCATCTGCGGGCCAAATACCCCGCCGATCTTTTTATTTTTAAACTGCGCTCCCCAGTTATCTCCCCAGGATTCTTCAAATCCTGGATTGGAATGTTTGACGCAAGTTGTAAAAGTCTTGAAAGATCTGGAACATTTTCCATCCTCATCATGAACTAAAATGTACTGTGTTGCCTGATTCGGCCATTTTTTCTCCGGTCGAATATCATCCCGGAACTGCTTCATAAAATACTCCGGTTGTTTGTCACTCTGATCGAAATCAAAAAGAACTACAATCATATCTTTTCCTGTCTTTGATTTTGTTTCTGTAACCTGCTTAATCACCATCTGGTGACCCCCCAGCTCCACAGGGGTAAACTCTCCCTGAGCCTGTGTTTCTTCATAATTTCTTGGTTTCTGCATCTATTCTTCCTCCTTCATTCCATAATACTCCCGGATAATCTTATCCACTTCTGCCAGATCATTATCAATCGTCAGCTCCTCAAACATCCCCATCGGCGATTTGCTCACTGCACCCTGACTCGTCTGCGTAACAAACAAATGTTTCCCACTCTCCTCAATGCACCGAAGAACGATTGTAAACATCCCTTCAATACAAACCTTTTCATCCAGAAGTTTCCCGATTGTCTTAGGCTTTACATCTCCAGAATCATCCTTCTCTTCATGCATCATCAGATACACAATTTTATTTTCTGGAACCCGCGTAACAATAAACTGGATCAGATTCCAAAAATAATCTCCTATATCGTTGTACAAGGCAAATACTGCATTTCCTTTACCAGCAGAAGAATGACCTCTCATGAAATGATTTGTAATAAGGTATCCTGCATCATCAATGATAATGGATTCTGCCTTTGATGCTGACAGACATTTCATCACCTGCTGGTAATCATCCGTGAACCATCCTTTCACTTCCCCTTTAAATGGAAGCGGCTTGTTTAATACTCTGATCAGATTGAAATGTTCATTCTGACAATTTCTCATGCTTGTACTTTTTCCACTTCCTGATCTTCCAATGATCAATACTGGCGTTGCCATACCATCCCTCCTATATTTCTTTAGTATTAAAATAAAATTCATCAGTTTCTTCATCATATACAAATTCTGATAATTTCCAGTCCGGATTTTCTTTATCTATCACGGAATATCTCTTCTCCATAAGATATCCCACCAGAAAATTCAGTAACTTGCACACTGTTCTGCTGTCTAAAAATGGCACTTATCTCTCCTCCTTCAAAATCTGGCTGATCCTGGACGGATGGCAACCCATCTCATCTGCGATCTTCGCATTGCTCCATCCTGCCTTATGTAATGCCAAGACCTTTCCCCGGTCTACCACTCTGCCCTTCTTTTTTCCTTCGAGGGGGGGGGACGGGATCCTCTGAGTGGGGAATGTTGTCCGGGATCCCGATGTGGGGATCCGTTTCTTCCTGTTTTGGTTCTTCCGGAAGATCTTCAGGATCTATCAATTCATCGATCCAGATCGCCGGTTCCGTTGGCTGCACATCAGGAATCTTGTCCACCTGCAACCCTAAGATCACTCGGACATGATCCACGGAAATATATCCGTCTACATTTAACAGCCCGGAAAGAATCTCCAAGCTTCGCTGATCTCTTACTTTTTCTTCCCAGTCACGAAGAGATACGCTGATGTTATTTTCCATTATCATTTGACTTTCTCCTTCTCTTCCCTTACAATAAAAGGGTGATAAACTATTAATGTCCATCTGGACTTGCCATATGAGTTGCCGCTCATGTGGCTTTTTTAATTTTCTGGCTCCGACCAGTTCCTTTGCTCACCAGCTCCAGCTGCTCCGGCGTATTCCGGATCACATACCAGTTCTTTGCTACCAGACCGGCAGCACTAATCATCTTCTTTTCCTCCAGCGTTGGATTGCGTGCCCGAGACTTACCCATGGTTCCTCACCCCCTTCTTCCTCTCCTGTTTCCAGAATCTGCACCTCCAGCATGATCCGCCGGTATGCCTGAAATGCCAATGCCCCGAAAAGTACCGCCGGCAGCCAGTCCGATTCATTCTGGAACGATACCGCCAGTCCGGCAACTGCCAGACAAAATCCTGATATTTTCAATGCTTGTCCTCCTTCCCCGCCATCAGGCGGTTTTCTCTTTTTTGTCAGCTGCGAATCCCGCATTATTCGCTGCCCTGCAAATGGTCTCCGCAATGATTTTCATAGCCTCTTCTCTTGGTATGGATTCTTGGTCTACCCATTCACCATTGATTTTTATTTGACTGATAATATGCATTACAGCACCTCCTGCTGTATGGTATGCGATACGGTATGTACTTGGTTACTGCTTGCTTATTGACTTTTCCACCCCATTCTCCTATTCTGTAGATACGAATATTGTCACGCCCACATAACGAAATCTGCTATATCTTCCCCATATTTCATAAGAGTTCTAAATTCTACATCAGTAATAAACCGACGTTCATCTATTACGTAATCTCCGCTATACAAAGATGGAATATAGTTTTTTTTTATCACCTGTTCCAAACCATATTTAATCATCAAAGGAGTAAAACCTCTTGATAAAGCTCGCAAAGCAAGAATTTGTAATCCACTCATTGATATTTCTTTCACGAATCTATATTTTTCATATATTTCTTTTGAGATTTCCAGAGACAACTCTTGCATAACTATTCAACTCTTTTCAAAAATTTATTAACAAAGTACTGCTGCCCTTTTCCCGTAACTTTCGTTGTTCTATTGATACGAACTGAACCATCTGGGTTATTCACCGTTGATTCTTTAACTTCAAACAGACCTAACTCCATAGCCTTCTGAGTTGGCATATTCCAATCAGAGCCTTTTCTTTTTATCAGATAGCCATTTTCTCTCATCCACTCAAATAATCTCTTTTGCCCGGTTTCTATGCCGTTCTGTTTCAGAAGTTTCGCCAAATCTCCAATCAGAATAGAGGTATGACTGGTTGCTACTGCATCTGCAAAAATTTCTTTAGGTCTCATTCGCTTGTTATCGGCAATAAGATATTGGTTATCCGCCTTCAGCCTTTCCATTTCTGCATCTGCCATTTTTAAAGCTCTTGCCATGATTTGCTCTGGAGTGTTCCATGCTTTTTCTAAGTCAATGAAATACTGGCGAAGTTCCATGCCTTTTTCAGTTCTCTGTAGCATACAAATCTGTTTTGCCATATCGACTGAAAGGTCGTAATCCTCAACTTCTCGAGACACCTCTCTTTTCCCTTCAATTTTAACCCGTACTTTTTTGTGCGGGGTTGAATAATCAACGCTTTCTCTAAACCCGTATCCTATGTACCGCTCAATCCATTTACTGAATCTCTCTGTTCCAGAAAGACCGCCTTCACTTGAAAGTAAATCGTATAAATCTCTTGCCGATACTGTCGGCTGTTCTGTTTCATAATTGATTTTTATTAATTCGTTCATGTGTTCCTCCATTGTTGATTATAAATCATCTTTGTGAGCAAAAAAAATTCGTTCTTTCTCTTTTAAAGAATCGATTTTTAACAATTCGCAAAGAGCCGCTACTTCACTGGTTTTAAACTCCTGTTTATTTTCCACCTTTAACTGGAATCCATACGGAGATAAACCCAGATATTCCGCAACAAACTTCATCTTAAGCCCATTTTTAGAAATTAATTCTTTTAATGCTATAGTATCCGTCAAGTGTTTCACCTCTTTTCTTTTTTGATGATTTTAAATCATCTACCGTTAATATATCACCATATTGATTGTAAGTCAACTATTTTTTTACATTTATTCAAATTTTATTGATTCAAAATAAACTTTATGATATAATCAAACTATCAAATATTAGAAAGACCAGAAAGGCGGTGCATCATGGCTGATATAGGATACAGAATACGGAGACGAAGAGAAGAGTTAAAAATGACGCAACAGGAACTTGCTGATAAATTAGGATACAAAAATAAATCTTCTATAGCAAAAATAGAAACTGGTACAAATGATATTGTACAAAGCAAAGTCGTAGAATTTGCAAAAGTATTAAATACTACAGTTGCCGACTTAATGGGATGGGATAAAGCGGATAACAGTTTTTCTGGAAAAGAAGCTCCCAAAGAAGTGTATGATAAATTTTTTAATAATCTAGAAAAACACCATAGTAAATACGCTGAGATACTGGACATATACGACCAGCTGTCTCCTGAAAACCAGCAAAAAACTTTATCTTATTCTAAAAATCTGCTGTCTATCCAGCAGATGGATGAAGAACTAAACGCTGCCTGTGACAAAGGTGCTACTGAAGAACAAAAAACCGCTGCTGATAACATCATGATGGACGATGAAGAATGGAAGTGATTTAATTGACTTACGAAAAATTACTAAATGAAACCCACTCAGAAGGATTGATAGTCAAAGAGAAATACATTCCTGGATATGGTGGAAGAATATATAAAAATCGTATTGCCATTCATAATGAAATAGAAACATCCGCTGAAAAATCCTGCATTCTCGCCGAAGAACTCGGTCACCACTACACCACTGTAGGAAATATCCTTGACCAGTCTTCCGTTTCCAACAGAAAGCAGGAACTCCGGGCAAGAATGTGGGCTTACAATAAGCTGATCGGTCTACTGGGGATAGTAAAAAGCTATGAACATGGATGCAGAAGTCTATATGATATGGCGGAATACCTGGAAGTGACAGAAGAATTTTTGAAAGATGCTTTAGAAAGATACCGGCAGAAATATGGAATGTATACTGTTGTCGATAATTATATAATCTACTTCGAGCCTGGTCTTGGAGTAGTAAAGATGAATTAAATATATACATCGTTTACTTTATGAGGAGGTAATATGATTAACGATATTTTTGATAAAATAGTAGAGAGCCGAAAACTTCCTGTTCTTTTTGTTGGATCAGGCATTTCTAAGCGATACCTTTATAAGTATCCAAACTGGGATGAACTCCTTGAACTCGCCTTCAAAAAATACAATCCCGATTCATTCCAACTTCAAAAACATAAAGATGCTCTATTGCGCAAAGGGTTAAGTCCCTTCGAAATCAATATTGAACTTGCGTCTATCATAGAATCTGAATTTAATGCAGCATTCTTTGACCGAAAATTCCATTTTGGGAAATCGAAAAATCCAAACTGGGTTCGTAAGGGAATTTCTCCTTTTAAAATGTTTCTTTCGCAATATTTTAAAAAAATGTCACTTTATAAGTCACCTTATTTAACTAACGAACTTGATAAATTACGTCAGTTGAAAACCAGAGTTTCCGCTGTTCTTACTACAAATTACGATCTGTTTCTAGAACGTGAAGTTTTTTTAAATGATTATACTGTATTCGTAAATCAGCATGAACTTTTTGGATCCGACAGTTATAACATCGCTGAAATCTATAAAATTCATGGTTCTGCTTTAGATGCAAATTCTATAGTAATAACAAAACAAGATTACAAGAAATTTAATGATTCCCGAAAGTTGATAATTGCCAAAATGCTAACTTTATTTGCCGAATCACCTATTATTTTCATGGGATATTCTTTTACAGATGAAAATATCCAATCTATTATCATTGAATTTCTGGGTTGTTTATCTGAAAATGAATTACATAATATAGATGAACATTTCATTTTCATCAGTTATAAACGAGGTGAGAAAAACTTAGTATTTACCAAACGTAGCATTATGACCGCGCAAGGTGTAGAAATTCCTATTACAGAAATTTCTACGGATAATTTTTCTTTAGTTTATGATAAATTGAACCAAATCACTCCTGGTATTTCTCCCTTGCGTGTTAGGGAAACCAGACGTGTCATAAAAACAATCGTAGATACCAGTATTTCATCCAGTGAAAGTGCTGAATCTGTTATCGTTGGAATTGACGATATCAACAATTTAGATCTTTCATCCAAACCTCTTGCTATTGCCATCGGTTATCGTGAAAATATCCTTAGTAAATTCGGATATGGCGTGTTCGATGACGAATTAATTCTGGAAGATATTTTATATGATAATAAGCATTTTGATAGTGAACGCATGTGTACCGAACGTTTTAAGTCCATTCCGGTATCTCGACTTTTTCCGGTTTTTAAATATTTGAAACTCTCCGGTTTTTCTCCTATTCCGGGATCTAAACTCGAAAAATACGTAGAAGCCCATAAAACAGTTGAACAAATTATCGCAAAAAACATTCAAAAAACCTTAAAAAATGTTCCCTCTATCTCAGACTTAAATATTTTACTTGAAGAGATTGATAAGCAACCAGATTTCAACAAAAGATCTGGCGTTTTATTGAAAAACATTGAAAACTTCTCTTTGTCCGATATACGAAAACTATGTTGCAAACTTTTTGAATCTGGTTCCTCTAGTGACCGTAATACCTCTACCAATTTCAAACGTTGCGTTATGTATTTAGATTTAAAAGAGAATTATATCGAAAAGAAAAGCTATTGAACCTTTTCTGGTATACACCAGAAACATCAATAGCTTTCCCTGTAAATTATAACTTGAACACTTATTTGTTCTTGTGTTCTTGAATTGTAATGCTAGATGAAGTTTTTATCTAAACTTCTTTCCTCTAGCGTAGTTCCATAATACTACTATATGTTCATCTTGTCAATATAATGTTTACAAAATTATATATTGCAAATATTATATTGAATTTTGCTCGTTGTTTTCTATCTGTTGAAATTATAGTAAAACCGCCCCTGCGCCAACAGGAACGGTCTTGTAATATATCCGAAGATATACTCTTACTTTGATCGGTAATATTGTATCATCTTCGGAACAGCCTTGCAATCGGAACATATTTTCGATGGCTGTTATTTTTGTATCTTTTTATACATAAAATCAACAAGGAGATGATATTATGTCAGAAAAATATCGAGATGGCGCCTTGTATATTCGTGTCAGTACCGATAAGCAGGAAGAGCTTTCTCCAGATGCTCAGAAACGATTGTTATTGGACTACGCAAAAAAGAATAAGATTCTGGTAAATCCCAACTACATTTTCATAGAAAATGGCATCTCTGGGCGGAAAGCTCAGAAGCGGCCAGAATTTCAAAAAATGATTTCATTGGCTAAGTCCAATCCATCCCCATTCCAAATCATCCTTGTATGGAAATTCAGCAGATTTGCCCGAAATCAGGAAGAATCCATCGTATATAAGTCGATGCTCAAAAAGCAATGTGGTGTGGAAGTGATCAGCACCTCCGAGCCTCTCATCGATGGTCCTTTTGGTTCACTCATTGAGCGAATTATAGAGTGGATGGATGAATACTACTCTATCAATCTCTCCGGAGAAGTTATCCGAGGCATGACCGAAAAGGCTTTGCGTGGCGGTTATCAGGCTACTCCTCCGTTGGGATATAAAGCTGCAGGGGAAGGGAAACCTTTCTTGGTGGTTCCGGAAGAAGCAAAGCTTGTTACATATATTTTCCAGCAATACTGCCAGTATCGCAAAGAGCCTACTGCGATAGCCAGGCAAATCAATGAAATGGGGATTCGTACTAAACGGGGCGGATTATTTGAAAAGAGAAATATCTCCTACATTTTGCAAAATAAATTCTATGTGGGAACTCTGGAGTGGAACGGTATAACAGCGAAAGGGCAACATGAAACGTTTATTTCACCGGAACTCTTCGAACAAGCGCAGGAAATCATCACCTCTACGTTTAAATCAAAGAAAAGACGCAGTGTATCTACCTGCAAACATTGGCTTGCCGGATTGGTGAAATGTTCTATTTGTGGCGCTTCCTTGTCTTATAATACTGGGAAATACCCCCGTTTTGTCTGCTGGCGTTACGCCAAGGGATTTCATAAGGGAAACTCATCCATTTCAGAGGAGAAGCTTATAGCGGCTGTCCTGACATATCTGGAGAAAATTTTGAATGGAATGGATTTTACTGTTTCTTACATCGAAAAGGAGGATCCGCAATTCACGGAAGAAGATCAACTGGAAAAAGATTGGGAAAATCTTTCTGTACGGGAAAAGCGTATTCGTACCGCTTACGAAACCGGGGTTGATTCTCTTGAGGAATACAAAGAAAACAAGGCGCGTTTAAAAAAAGAACGGGAAGAACTGGAAGCGAAAAGGGCGAATCTGATCCAGACCGCCGCTGCTCCAGATACAAAAGAACTGTTTCTTGAAAAAGTAAAAACTGTATTCGATATCTTAAAGAGTGATGAAGTTGAAACTGAGACAAAAGGTGTCTTTATTCGCTCTATCGTAGAGGAGATTATTTACGACAAAGAGAAAGACACACTGACGTTCCATCTCTACACCCCTCAAAAAAACGCGTAAATATAGGCTTTTTCAACACTTATAGGTTACCGGGGTAAGGGGGACCTGACGGTGAAATCAACGCCTCCATGCGTTATCTCTCCCAACGTTTCTCCGCTCCAAACCGCATGTGTATGGCAGTTCTCACAGATGTTGCCACAGAGGAACTGGCCCACATGGAAATGGTCTCCACCATGGTTCATCAGCTTACTGCCAATCTTTCCATGGAAGAAATTGAAAAAAGCGGTTTCTCTGATTACTATGTGGATCACACCGTAGGAGTTTGGCCGCAGGCAGCAGGCGGTGTTCCTTTAAATGCCAATCAGTTCCAATCCAAAGGCGATCCCATTACAGACCTTTTTGAAAGCCTTGCTGCGGAACAGAAAGCCCGCACCACTTACGACAATATCCTTCGTGTTGTACGAGATATTCCAGAAATTGCTGATCCTATCCGTTTCCTCCGCGCCAGAGAGATCGTGCACTTCCAGCGTTTCGGTGAAGCACTGCGCTCCGTACAGGAAGAATTGGATAGCAAAAACTTCTATGCGTTCAACCCCAGTTTCGATACTGGTATGACAAAAACTCCCTGTCAATGCAGTGATTGCTGAAGTTTAACCTAAAGTTTTTTGGAGCTGTCGCTTTAAACATGATTCAGAAATATTCTGGATATGCACTTAATGCAGCAGCTCCATCATAAGATACCTCATCACTGAGAAGATTCCATACTTTTTATTTCTTCCGCCACGGCTACGGCAATCTGCTCTGCCCCTTTTTGATTGGGGTGTACGCCATCTTCCCGAAACCATTGCGGATGGTTTTCTGTCAGCGTATACAGATCCAGAACCGGTATTTTTTTCTCTTCTCCAATTTTCTTAATAATTTTACATTCTTCTTGAATCACTGCATCACTCATCAAAGTATCCTCATTCCATTCTGCAGAAGCTTCAAATACTTTAGGCGGTGTTGCCAGTATGAGTTTCGGCGTCTGGGGTAATTTTTCATAGTTTTCTGTTAATTCCCGGTAATCTTTTTCAAAGGATTCCGTATTTTTCCAATTCACTTTTTTGGAATCATTGGTTCCCAGAATCATTACAACAATATCTGCATCATATTTCAGACTTTTTTCATATACGGTCTCATTTACATAGGGTATATTTCCTTTCTTTTGTACAGTCACCCCTTCAACGCCAAAATTCCCCACCTGATATTCTTTTGTTCCCAACATCTGCTGGAGACGTACCGGATAACAATATTCCTTTCTGTTCTCCACCCCCGTTCCATACGTAATACTGTCTCCTACGCAAGCTACAACAGTTTTATCCTCACTGCTCATATGATCCATGAGATTCCAAAAAACAAGGACAATCGCTACCATAAAAAATGCCTGCGCCCGTTTTCTTCTTTTGTTTTGATCCATATCATTCTTCCCTTCTTTTTTCTCCAAATTTCGTAACTATTTTTTATGCAATTCTTTTGTTTTTTGTATGATTTTTGTAATATTTTTATCAATTTTTCATCTTGTCATCTGAATATCAGAACAGTAAAATACTGATGATTAAAATTTTTTAAGGATGGTGTGTTTATGCAAAATGAAACGGTTCCCCAAAAGAAACTGGATACGCGGGAATATTTATTTGATAATTATAAAGTACTTTTGATCGTTCTCGTGGTGATCAGTCATTTCATAGAACCCAGCTACAATCAGAATGCATTCCTATATGAATTAAAATGGGGAATTGTTGCCTTTCATATGCCGGCATTTATTTTTATCTCCGGCTATTTTTCCAAAAAAATCCCCTCCGCCAAAAAACTGATTCAGGGTTTAGTGATTCCTTATTTTGTCTACGAGATCATTTATTACCTGCTGTATACTTATATTCTGGACAAGGATACGGGGCTTTATTTTACCCGACCGAAATTTTCCCTGTGGTATTTAATGGCCCTATTTGTCTGGCGGGTTATCGCCCCTGTTGTTCAAAAGATTCCGGGGCACCTTCTTCTTTCGTTAATTGCAGGACTTCTCGTAGGTTTTACCGAGTTGGATAATTTTTTGTCCATCCCCCGGATTTTATTTTTCTTTCCCTTTTTTCTGGCTGGCTTAAGCTTTGACAGCTCCTGCCTCGCCCGATTCAGAAACAGAAAGGGATATCTGGGCGCTTTGACGATTTTGGGATTGTTGGCTGTTTTCCTGTTTACAGATGAATACCATCACAAACTTACTCCTAAAATTTTTTACGGAAGATATTCCTATGCGGACATGGAGCTTGGCAATTTAGAAGGAGTCGCGATCCGCATCATCTGTTATGGGATTTCCTTTTTATTGATCTACCTTTTTATGCTGGTTCTCCCCTCAGAGAAAAAATCCTATTCTTATCTCGGTCAGAGAACCATGGCTATTTATATTTTTCACGGTTTTGTCTACAGCTGTTTTAAGTATGGCTCTTCCATCCTCACTTCTGTGGAAAGCAATCTGGAGAGTCTTCTTTTAATCGGATTCTGCCTGTTTCTTGTCTGGCTTCTCTCGAGAAAGCTTTTTGTGGTTATCACCGATAAAATTGCCCATCTTATCTGACGGGCAATTTTTTTATCTATAAAATGCTATTCCGGCAGAATATCCTCCCTCATCAGAAAACTGTGCAGCGCTGCCACAGACTTCCACAAGACTTCTTCCTGTATATCAAATCTTCCACTATGCAGCGGATAATTTTCTTCTCCCTGCTTTTCAGCGGTAAACACCATAAAGATCCCCTTTGCCAGACGAAAATAATACGCTGCGCTGTCTCCCGACAAATACAACTGTGTCACCAGCCGACAATCCTCTCCCCACACTTGTTTTCCTGTTTCCAATCCCAGATCTACCATATCGTCATCATTGATAATCGGCGGTATGGGATCTTCATCAATCTCTACCTGTATCTGTGTTCCGGTTTCTTTCTCAATCTGACAGATCTTATCCAGAAAAATCCCTCGGATCTTTTCATATTCTTCCAAGTAACACGCCCGAAGGGTTCCCGAAAGCACTGCTTCCCCGGCTATTACATTTTTTGCCGTTCCCCCCTCCATCATCCCGATCCCCACGATAAAGGGACCTTTTCCCTGATAAGAAGAATTGATTTCATGCGCTGCCTCAATGAGTTTTGCCCCTGCAAGAAGGGCGTCTGTACCACAAGCAGCGCTGCACCAGTGCGCCGATTTTCCCTGAACCCTCAAAAAGACAGAACCAATCGCTGCCGTCGATGCTCCCCGATGAAGTTCCATTCCCAAAGGCGCATCATTTACATAATGATACATCACAAATTCGTCCACATGAGGATTTTCCATCACCCCTGCATCCAACATCATCTGCGTGCCCTGACCATTTTCTTCTCCTGGCTGAAACAAAAATTTCACATTAACCGGTAGACTTTCGCGATACTGGACACATATTTTTGCAAGCACCAGCCCCGCTGCTATAATGGCATCGTGACCACAGGCATGCATAACTCCTTTTTCCCTGGATTTCCATGACACTTCATTCAGCTCCTGTACGGGAATAGCGTCCAACTCCGAACGCACTGCAACCGTCCGGCAGCGCCCTCGAATCTCTTCCCGCGCCCAGACCATTGCCGTTACCCCTACCTCCCCCG
>OHDQ01000573.1_pt1 | contig 13834 bp, 9 predicted proteins | sample 1606421 | NCBI WGS metagenome assembly OHDQ01 (sample SAMEA3879589, study PRJEB24766) | human gut metagenome | biome: human-associated habitat; feature: feces | place: USA | collected 1985/1987
GAATATACATTGTGAAATCGCGTCCGGGATAACGACCAACCAATTAAATAGCAATACAATTTACAACAGGAGACAAAGCATGGAAAAATGGGTATTAGCGGCGAAAAGAGCTGATTTTCAGGAGATTGGCCGGAAGTATGGAATAGATCCGGTGATCGCCAGGATTATTCGGAACAGGGATATTACAGAAGATGCAGAAATTAATCAGTATCTGAACGGAACCCTGGATGACATTCCATCCTGGAAAAGTCTGAAGGATATTGACAAAGCTGTGGAAATTATTTCGCAAAAAATAGATCTGGGAACCAGGATGAGAATTATAGGAGATTATGATATTGACGGTGTAACTGCAACTTATATTCTGTTAAAAGGATTTAAACGCCTGGGGGCGAATGTAGATACCTATATTCCGGACCGCATTGCAGATGGATATGGAATTCATAATCATCTTATAGAGAAAGCAAAAGAGGATGGAGTAGATACGATCGTGACCTGTGACAATGGAATTTCGGCTGCAGATCAGATTGCATTTGCAAAAAAAATGGGCATGACAGTGGTAGTGACGGATCACCACGAGGTCCCTTTTGAAGATACAGAAGAAGGGCGAAAATACAAGCTTCCTCTGGCAGATGCAATTATCAATCCAAAACAGTCTGACTGTACGTATCCAAATAAAAATATCTGTGGCGCAGTGGTTGCAATGAAACTGGTTTTTGCATTGTATGAGAAATATGGAATCCCGGAGAGGGAGAAAGAAGATTATCTGGAACCTGCGGCTATCGCTACAGTTGGAGATATTATGGACCTTCAGGGAGAAAACCGTATTCTTGTAAAAGAGGGACTTTTACGTCTGCCTCATACAAAAAATAAGGGACTGAAAGCTTTGATAAGAGCAATTGGTCTGGAAAATCAGAAAATCAGTTCCTACGATATTGGTTTTCGCCTTGGTCCGTGCATTAATGCCAGCGGAAGACTGGATACAGCCATGCGCTCCCTGTCCCTTTTGCAGTGTGAAGATGAAGAAGAGGCTGCAAAGCTTGCAAACGATCTGAAAGCATTGAATGACAGCCGTAAGGCACTGACGGAACAGGGTACAGAAGCTGCCTACAAGCTGATAGAGGGCAGCAATCTGAAAAATGACAGAGTAATGGTTGTATTTTTGCCGGATTGTCATGAGAGTCTTGCAGGAATCATAGCAGGAAGAATCCGTGAAAAATATCACAAGCCTGCTTTTGTTCTTACAAGAGGGGAAAAATCGGTGAAAGGCAGCGGCAGATCTACAGAAAATTATTCCATGTATGAGGAGCTTGTAAAATGTGACAGTCTGTTGCTCCAGTATGGCGGCCATCCTATGGCAGCAGGTCTTTCTATAGAAGAAGCAAACGTGGAAGCATTTCGCCGTCAGCTCAATGAAAACTGTACCTTGACAGAGGAAGATATGATCCCCAAAATCGTGATCGATGTACCAATGCCCATTTCTTACATAAACGAGAATCTGATCCGTCAGCTCTCTGTTCTGGAACCCTTTGGAAAAGGAAATGCGAAGCCTGTTTTTGCCCAGAAAAATCTCCGCGTTTTAAAAACCGGAATATATGGAAAGACTCAGAATACAGTGAAATTGCAGCTGATGGACGAATCCGGCACGGTGATGGATGGGGTTTACTGGGGCGAGGCAAAGGAGTTTGCAGAGTTTGCAAGGTCTCATGGAACTATTTCTGTAACCTATTATCCGAAGATCAACTCCTATATGGGAAGAGACTCTTTGCAAATTGTCATACAAAATTATTGCTAAAAAGGGGATAATCATGTAAAACCACGAAAAATGCAGTATTTCCAGTGAGCCTGTCGGTTTTGCGTTGATTCCCGATTTAAAAAGTGTTATACTAAAAAATATTTATGATGCTAGAGCATGTATGAAAAAGGCTTTCTTTTTTTAAACACGCTCTGGGGTGGCTGAGGCTTTCCCCACAACATCCATTAATCTGAGGAGGCTATTATGAAAAAAATAGAAGAATATATAAGAAGTATACCTGATTTTCCAGAACCAGGCATTATTTTCAGAGATGTTACCAGTATCCTTCAGGACGCAGACGGACTGAAGCTTGCAATTGATTCCATGCAGGATTGTCTGAAGGATGTGGATGTGGATGTAATAGTGGGAACAGAATCCCGTGGATTCATTTTTGGAATGCCAATTGCTTATAATCTTCATAAGTCTTTTGTACCAGTACGTAAGAAAGGAAAACTCCCATGTGAGACCGTTTCTGCAAGCTATGATCTGGAATATGGCAAAGCTGAGATTGAGATTCACAAGGATGCCATTAAGCCAGGACAGAAGGTAGTTATCATTGATGATCTGATCGCAACAGGCGGTACAGTTGAAGCTGCAGCGAAACTGGTAGAGCAGCTTGGTGGAGTGGTAGTGAAGATCGTATTTCTGATGGAACTTGCAGGTCTTGAGGGGCGTAAGAAACTGGAGAAATATGACGTTGCTTCTGTAATCCGTTATGAAGGTAAATAAAGGATGTGTCTGTTTCGCCAGATTCCCCCGGGGAAACAGGTGGGCGGATGCTGACGCAGATAGTATTTAAACAGGCAGGTGTGAAATATGGCTGATATTGTTAACGAGCAGGGCAAGGAGCCTGAAGTATCAAAAGAGGATATGGAGAAGCTGGAGTCTGTGAAGAAAGCAGATGCAGCTGTAAAATCCATGCACGACTTTACAAGCCCTGAAGTATTATATAATGAGCTGATTGCCAGCATAAAGAAATATCATCCTTCTACGGACATAACCATGATCCAGAAGGCATACGAGACTGCAAGGGAAGCCCACAAGGATCAGAAGAGAAAGTCCGGGGAACCCTACATTATTCATCCTTTATGTGTTGCCATTATTCTGGCGGATCTGGAACTGGACAAGGAGACCATTGTAGCAGGCCTTCTTCACGATGCTGTTGAAGATACCTGGATGACCTGTGATGAGATCACCAGAGAATTTGGTCCTGAGGTTGCGCTTCTGGTAGATGGGGTAACTAAGATCGGTCAGCTGTCCTATTCCAAGGATAAAGTAGAGCTGCAGGCAGAGAGCCTTCGCAAGATGTTCCTTGCCATGGCAAAGGATATCCGTGTTATTCTGATCAAGCTTGCAGACCGTCTTCATAATATGCGTACTCTTCAGTACATGACTCCTGAGAAACAGAAGGAGAAGGCAAGAGAGACGATGGACATCTATGCGCCTATCGCACAGCGTCTTGGTATTTCCAAGATCAAAGTAGAGCTGGATGACCTTTCCCTGAAATATCTGAAACCAGATGTTTATTATGATCTGGTTGAGAAAGTAGCACTTCGTAAAAGCGTCCGTGAGGAATTTGTAGGGAATATTGTCAAAACTGTGCATCAGCATATGGTAGAAGCCGGAATTAAGGCACAGGTTGACGGCCGTGTAAAACACTTTTTCAGTATCTATAAAAAGATGGTAAATCAGAATAAGACGATTGATCAGATTTACGATTTGTTTGCAGTGCGTATCCTGGTAGATACAGTGAAGGACTGTTATGCGGCACTTGGTGTGATCCATGAGATGTATAAGCCAATTCCAGGACGTTTCAAGGACTATATTGCAATGCCCAAACCAAATATGTACCAGTCTTTGCATACCACGCTGATCGGACCGAATGGACAGCCTTTTGAAATTCAGATTAGAACCTTTGAGATGCATAAGACTGCCGAGTACGGTATTGCTGCACATTGGAAGTATAAAGAGGCTTCTGACGGTAAGGCTTCCTCAGGCAATCGTGAGGAGGAGAAGCTGAACTGGCTGCGCCAGATCCTGGAATGGCAGAGAGACATGTCTGATAATAAAGAGTTCATGAGTCTTCTGAAAAATGATCTGGATCTGTTTGCAGACAGTGTATACTGCTTTACTCCACAGGGAGATGTGAAAACCCTTCCTAACGGCTCCACCCCCATTGATTTTGCATACAGCGTGCACAGTGCTGTAGGAAACAAAATGGTAGGTGCCAGGGTAAATGGCAAACTGGTGCCCATTGAGTACCGGATCCAGAATGGTGACCGTATTGAAATCATTACTTCCCAGAATTCCCAGGGACCAAGCCGTGACTGGCTGAAGGTGGTCAAGAGTACACAGGCCAGAAATAAGATCAATCAGTGGTTCAAGAAAGAACTGAAGGAAGATAATATTCTGAAGGGCAAGGAAATGCTTGCCCAGTATGCCAAGAGTAAGGGCTTTAAATTCGCTAATTACACCAAGACTCAGTATCTGGACGCGGTCCTTCGTAAATATGGCTTCCGTGACTGGGATTCTGTACTTGCCGCCATCGGACATGGCGGACTGAAAGAGGGACAGGTATTTAATAAGCTTGTAGAAGCTTATGATAAAGAGAATAAAAAGAATCTCACAGATGAAGAAGTTCTGGAGGCAGCAGCCGCAGAGAATCAGGATAAGAAGCATCATATCAAGAGCAAGAGCGGCATTGTAGTACGGGGCATTCATGACGTTGCAGTACGCTTCTCCAAATGCTGTAATCCGATTCCCGGTGATGAGATTGTTGGATATGTTACAAGAGGCCGTGGTGTTACCATTCATCGAACTGACTGTGTAAATGTGATGAATATGTCTGAAATGGACAGAAGACGTCTTCTGGAAGCAGAGTGGCAGGATCCGGAGATCAAGCCGGATGAGCATTACATGGCTGAGATCAATGTATATGCTAATAATCGTACCGGTCTTCTGGTTGATATTTCCAAGATCTTTACAGAGCGTAAGATTGACATCCGAAATATTAACTGCCGAACAAACAAGCAGGAGAAGGCCACTATTTCTGTAAGCTTTAACGTCAGCTGTAAGGATGAACTGAATTCCCTTATCGAGAAGATACGTCAGCTGGAAAGTGTTTTGGATGTAGAAAGAACTACAGGCTGAGAAACAATGGAAATGTGAACTGGCTGGAGATATACAGTACGTTGAGCATTGGATGGTATGTTACCGGTCAGGACACGGACAATAACGGAATAATAACATAAATGGCATATCAGCTGCCATGAAAGGATAATCTATGGGAAAACTTGAATTACAGCAGATGGTTCTTGGCCCTGTATATACCAATTGCTACTTTTTAAAAAATAAAGAAACCGGTGAAGCGCTGATCGTTGATCCGGCAGATTCACCGAAGAGAATTTTTCAGAAGGTGGAAGATATGGGTGCAAAGCCGGTAGGAATCCTTCTGACTCATGGACATTTTGACCACATTATGGCAGTACAGGCTGTGAAAGCTGAGTATCAGATTCCGGTTTATGCCTGCCGCCAGGAAGAAGAAATGCTTCGGGAGCCTTCTGTGAATATGACTGACCGGATGCATAAACCATGTTCTGTGCGTCCTGATGTTTTTCTGGAGGACCTGCAAGTATTTGAAGCTGCTGGATTTTCTATTCAGATGCTCCACACTCCAGGACACACGAAAGGAAGCTGTTGCTACTATCTGAAAGACGAAAGGGTTCTGTTCAGCGGGGATACATTATTCTGCGGTTCTGTTGGAAGAACGGATTTTCCAGGCGGCAGTTCCCGTGAAATCCGGGAGAGCCTTCATAAGCTGTTAAATGCCCTTCCAGATGAAACAAATGTTTATCCGGGGCATGATACATCTACAACTATCGGTTACGAAAAGAGGTACAATCCATTTGTGTAAAATAGGAATCCTGCTGCTTGACAGGGATTTCGAGCATGATATATATGAATTAATAAAAGCATTTTATCCGGAAGGAGATATCCACAGCCTCTACGAAAAAGACGAAGAGGAGTACGATATCTTCTTTACTGTGAAAAAAGATAATGACAATTTTGTTATAAAATATGAGACGAAGGATCAAAAAGGTGTTGCCAGCGCAGAGGTGATCCGGGGGGCAGACGGGGATTCCAGTCAGGAAACTCATGAGAAACTCAGGGATGCCCATGAGCTTCGTAAAGCCAACAAGGACAGTCTGAAATATGCACTGTACAATGTTCTGGTGAAGCTTACCGGCAGAACCCTTCCATGGGGGAATCTTACGGGAATTCGTCCGGCCAAGCTTGCCATGGGGATGATCGAGAGTGGTATGAAAAATACCGAGATTGCACAGGAAATGCGGGAGCGTTACCTGGTAAGCGCAAAGAAAACTGCTCTTGCCATCACCATAGCAAACAGGGAGCGGGCACTTCTTCAGGATATTGATTATGAGCATGGTTACAGCTTATATGTAGGTATTCCCTTTTGTCCAAGTATCTGTTTGTATTGTTCCTTCAGCTCCTACCCTTTGAAGCTCTGGGCAAAAAGAGTAGATGAATATCTGGATGCTTTATGTCTGGAAATTCGCGAAACGGCCAGGATGATGAAGAACTACAAGCTGGATACGATTTATATCGGCGGAGGCACACCTACCACGTTAGAGCCGTATCAGTTGAAAAGGCTTCTTGATCAGCTGGGAGAGTCCTTTGGCTTTGATGGACTTGTAGAATTTACCATTGAAGCTGGCAGACCAGATAGTATTACAAGGGAGAAGCTTGAGACGATCAAAGAATTTCCTGTGACCAGAATTTCTGTTAACCCCCAGACCATGAATCAGGATACTCTGGAAATCATTGGAAGACGTCATACTGTGGCACAGACCATAGAAGCTTTCCATCTTGCCAGAGAACTGAATTATAACAATATTAACATGGATCTCATTGTAGGACTGCCTGGAGAAGATATTTCCAAGGTGAAATACACATTGGAGAAAGTAAAAGAACTTTCCCCGGATAGTCTTACCGTACATTCTCTGGCTGTGAAGCGTGCAGCACGCCTGAATATGTTCAAGGACAAATATCAGGAGATGACATTTGAAAATAACCAGGAGATCATGGATCTGACACAGCAGACTGCATATTCCATGGAAATGGGACCTTACTATCTGTACCGTCAGAAGAACATGAAGGGAAATTTTGAAAATGTAGGCTATGCAAAGGTTGACAAAGCTGGGATTTACAATATACTGATTATGGAAGAAAAACAACCGATCATTGCTCTTGGAGCAGGCGGTTCTTCCAAACTGGTCTTTGACCATGGCAAACGTATTGAGCGGGTGGAGAATGTGAAAGATGTCACAAGCTATATTGCCCGTATTGATGAGATGATTGAAAGAAAGCGAACAGGAATTGGAACCTGGTTGTAGGAGGGAGGGAAAATTCTTGGAAAAGCTTTCCAGTGAACAGTCAGAAACATCCGACAGAGTTTTGGAATTTGATTTATCAGCAGAGTTAAGGCATGGAATCGCAGTGAGTAATCTGGCGTACGCGTTAAGTCAGGAGCTGGGGCTTCCTCATGAGCAGTGTTACGATCTTGCAATTGCAGGAATGCTTCACGACATAGGAAAGCTGAAACTGAGAAGCTATATCAACGGGCAGGAAAGTAATCCCATGGTAATTGAGGAATTGAAATATGTCCGCATGCATTCCACACTTGGCTATGAGGAACTGAAAGACCAGGGCTATTCGGATTTTGTTCTTGAGAGTATTCTTTATCATCATGAAAATTACGATGGAAGCGGTTATCCGTCCAATCTGGCAGGGAAGGAGATTCCCATCGGTGCCCGGATCCTTCGTGTGTGCGATGTATTCTGTGCATTGAGTCAGGATCGGTCTTACCGCAAGGCTTTTGATAAGCATACTGTGATGGAATTGATGATAGATGAAATAAAAAACTTTGATCTGGAAGTATTTCTTGCATTTCAAAGAGTAGTACACGCCAGCCAGGCTGGTAAATAAGGAGGACACATGGCATTAAAGAAGAAGCCGGTTACCGGCATGAAAGATATTTTACCAAAGGAGATGGAAGTCCGTAACTACGTTACAGGACTGATCCGTGAGACATATGGTTCCTTTGGATTTACTTCAATTGAGACTCCGGGAGTGGAGCACATTGAGAACCTGTGCAGCAAACAGGGCGGTGATAATGAGAAGCTGATTTTCAAAATCTTAAAAAGAGGTGAGAAGCTGAAGCTTGATCAGGCAAAAGAAGAAGCTGATCTTGTGGATTCAGGTCTTCGCTATGATCTGACAGTACCTCTTTCCAGATATTATTCAAATAACTCTAATGAACTGCCTGGACCATTTAAGGCACTTCAGATGGGATATGTATGGAGAGCTGATCGTCCGCAGAGAGGACGTTTCCGTCAGTTTATGCAGTGTGACATTGACATTTTAGGTGAGCCTACTTATATGGCAGAAATCGAGCTGGTACTTGCGACTACTACACTTCTTGGCAAGCTTGACTTCCATAATTTCACTATCCGTATCAATGACCGTCGTATTCTGAAGGCTATGGCTGAGTATAGCGGATTTCCGAAGGAAAGCTTTGATACTGTATTTATCATTCTTGACAAGATGGATAAGATTGGTCTTGAGGGCGTAGCGAAAGAACTGGAAGAGGAAGGCTTTGCAAAAGAAAGCATTGATACTTATCTTGCGATGTTTAAAGAAATCAGCTCAGATATCCAGGGCGTAAGATATTGCAAGGAGAAGCTGGCAGATGTTCTTGACGAACAGATTGCAGCAGATCTCGAGACGATCATTTCCACTGTGGAAGCTGTGAAGACTGCTGACTTTAAGATGGCATTTGATCCTACACTGGTTCGCGGCATGTCTTATTACACCGGTCCGATCTTCGAAATTTCCATGGATGAGTTTGGCGGCAGCGTTGGCGGCGGCGGACGTTATGATGAGATGATTGGTAAATTTACAGGAAACAATACAAGTGCATGCGGATTCTCTATTGGATTTGAGCGTATTGTTATGCTCCTTCTTGAAAGAGGATATCAGATTCCTACAGCGAAGACTAAGAAGGCATATCTTATTGAGAAAAATATGCCGTCAGACAAGCTGATTGAGATTTTCCGTCAGGCAGAAGAAGAGAGAAAGACCGGAGTTCAGGTCAATATCTCTATTATGAAGAAGAATAAGAAATTCCAGAAAGATCAGATGACAGCTGAAGGCTATACGGAATTTGTGGAATTCTTTAAACGCTGATAAAGAGATTTAACGTGTTGTTTTTGAAAAACAGCCGTCAATGATATTTTATGGAGCATTCAAAGCAATACAGCTGAATGGTTCATAATCAGAGAAAGCTGGGGGAAACCCCATAGAATAAGGAGGCGCCTTAAAATGGCTGAGAGTATGCAGGGACTGCACAGAACCTGTCGATGTGCAGAAGTGACCACACAGATGGTAGGCAGCGAAGTAACACTTATGGGATGGGTTCAGAAAGCAAGAGATAAAGGAGGAATCATTTTCGTAGATTTACGTGACCGCAGTGGTATTATGCAGCTGATCTTTGAAAATGGTTCCATTGATGAAGAAGGCTTTGCCAAAGCCGGCAAGCTGAGAAGTGAGTTTGTGATCGCAGTTACCGGAACCGTTGAGAAACGTGGTGGTGCAGTAAATGAGAATCTTGCAACAGGTGAGATCGAAGTGAGAGCAAAATCTCTCCGTGTTCTTTCCGAGGCAGAAGTTCCACCATTCCCGGTTGAGGAGAACAGCAAAACAAAAGAGGATGTACGTCTGAAATACCGTTACCTTGACTTAAGACGTCCGGATCTCCAGAGAAACCTGATCCTGAAGAGCCGTGTAATGCAGCTGACAAGATCCTTCTTTACAAACGAGGGATTCCTGGAGATTGAGACTCCTATGCTTGGAAAGAGTACTCCTGAAGGCGCAAGAGATTATCTGGTGCCATCCCGTGTACATCCTGGCTGCTTCTATGGTTTGCCGCAGTCACCGCAGCTGTACAAACAGCTTCTGATGTGTTCCGGATATGACAGATACATCCAGATTGCAAGATGCTTCCGTGATGAGGATCTGCGTGCGGACAGACAGCCCGAATTCACACAGGTGGATATGGAACTGTCCTTTGTGGATGTGGACGATGTGATTGCAGTGAATGAAAAGCTGCTGAAATATATCTGTAAGGAAGCAATCGGCCTTGAGGTGGAGCTTCCAATCCAGCGTATGACCTGGCAGGAGGCCATGGATCGTTTTGGATCCGATAAACCGGATACCCGTTTTGGAATGGAGCTGACGGATGTTTCCTCCGTAGTAGCGGGCTGCGGTTTCGGTGTATTTACCTCCGCATTGGAAAACGGCGGATCCGTCCGGGGCATCAATGCCAAAGGACAGGCGGAAATGCCCAGAAAGAAAATTGATGCGCTGGTGGACTTTGCCAAAGGCTATGGCGCCAGGGGCCTTGCATATCTGTGCGTGCTGCCTGACGGAAGCTATAAATCTTCTTTTGCAAAATTCATGACCGAGGATCAGCTCAAAGCGCTGGTAGAAGCAATGAGCGGTGAACCGGGAGATCTGCTGCTGTTTGCCGCAGACAAGAATACGGTTGTCTGGAACGTGCTGGGCGGCCTGCGTCTTGAGCTGGCAAAGCAGATGAACCTGATTGACAACAGCAAATTCAACTTCCTCTGGATTACGGAATTCCCTCTTTTTGAGTGGAGCGAGGAAGAAAACCGTTACATGGCAATGCACCATCCTTTTACCATGCCGATGGAAGAGGATCTGCATATGCTGGAGACTGGATTCAGGAGAGGATGTTTGAAGCCCTTGGATTTACAAAGGAAAGCGCTTATGAACGTTTCGGTTTCCTGCTTGATGCTTTCAAATACGGAGTGCCGCCGCATGCAGGACTGGCTTATGGCCTGGACCGTCTTGTCATGCTGCTTACCGGTGCGGACAGCATCCGCGAAGTAATCGCATTCCCCAAGGTAAAGGACGCCTCCTGTCTGATGACGGACGCTCCCAATGTGGTGGATTTAAAGCAGCTGGATGAATTGGGAATTTCCATCAATCCTACAGAAGAAAAAGAATAAGAGACAGAAACGTAACTGTGAAGGGACTGAACAGTTACACGGAAATATAAACAGCCGGTGGGGGATTTTTACCTGAACCGGCTGTTTTCACTAAAATCATATCCCAAGGAGTGTGCCTATGGCGGAAAAAGAGAAGCTGAGACAGGAGTTCCTGGACGAACTGCAGAATAGGCTGGTAAGGGCATCGTGTACGGATGAAATTTATGCTCTTCTGGCAGAGGCTGCCGCCTGGCTGACGGCAAGTGAAGGGCTGTCTTTTTTTATACGCCGCGAAGACTGCTTTGAGCAGGTATGCCGTCTGGGGAAATTCCCGGAAATGGAAGGTGTAACACAGGCAGAACTCTTTGGAGGGGAGCATCCTGTTTCCTTTGAGACTGTTATGATTGGAAAGGTATGTCTGCAGGAGAAGGAAGACGGGATTTTTATGATTTTCCGTCCAAAGCCGGAGCTTATGACGGCGCAAAACAGGGAATGCCTGCAGTTAATCTGCGGTATGGGAGCGCTGGTGCAAAAAGAGCTTTGGATTCGCGGAAAGGCGCACAGGGATGCGATGACGGATGAAATAACCGGCGCGCTGAACCGCAGCTGCCTTTTACAGCGGCTGCAGGAGGACATGGGTACCAAAATCGGAAACGCCGCGCTCATTGATATTAATGTGGACGGTTTCAAGCTGTATAACGAAATGTACGGATATATGAACAGCGATGCGCTTCTGAAATTCGTGGCGGATGCAATTCGCAGGGAAAAGACTGGACAGGGAGAAATTTACCGTTTTGGAGCGGATGAGTTCCTTTTGCTTGAGCCGGATATGACGGAGGAGCAGGCGTTTGATACGGCAGAGCGGATTCGCAGGCGGATCAGGGACAGCAGCCGGGAAAAGAAAGATCTGCTCCATCAGTTGACGGTAAGCTGCGGAATCGTAATTTATCCGGAATATGTGGAGGATAAGGAGGAGCTTCTGGGCTGCTGTGTCCGCGCTGCCTATTATGCGAAAACGAGGGGAAAGGATCAGACCGCCCTGTGGCGAAAAGAGGACCGTCCCAGGGAACGTTCCGGCTATTACCGGACTTCCTTTGAGCGGATTGCCCCTACTATTTACGCGCTGATGGCTGCGGTTGACGCAAAGGATCAGATTACCTTCCGCCATTCCCTCAAGGTTTCAGAGTACGCCACCCTTCTTGCCCAGGCGCTTGAACTGAAGGAGGAAGAGGTGGAAATCATCCGGGAAGCAGGCTTGCTTCATGATATTGGAAAAATTGGAATCCCGGAAAGCATTCTGAAAAAACAGGGCAGGCTGACGGAAGCGGAATACATGGTAATGAAGGAACATGTGGAAAATGCGGTGGAGATGATACGATATCTGCCGGATATGAACTATGTGCTTCCGACGGTGGTGGGGCATCATGAAAGATACGACGGAAAAGGTTATCCGGCAGGACTGGCGGGTGAAGCGATTCCCCTGGGAGCCCGCTGCCTTGCATTGGCCGACAGTTTTGATACGATGACGGCAAGACGGCCTTATAAAGAACCGATGCAGATTTCCTATGCGGTAAAGGAACTGGAAAAAGGGAAAAATACCCAGTTTGATCCGTATCTGACAGATGTGTTCCTGCGATTGATTGAAGAAGGAGAGATTCAGGTATGGGGCCGTGGGGATGACTGAAGGCCGGCGGCGGAAAAAAGAAATCTTCCATAGTTATCAAAAAGCACCTGCTTTTGCATAATAACAGGCAAAGGCAGGTGCTTTCGGCATTTCCGGATTTGTTCGGTATTAAAGCCAAAACGTAACGGTTCAGGCCGGCGGGAATATTAATCAGAATATATGGTGGTGCTGTTGATAAATATTTCATAATCATCATAGCTTAAATCATTATAATTTACGTCATATGGAGACGAAAACTCCACAGTTGCCGATTTTCCCATATCCGAGATGAATTCATAGGCGCTGCCGACTGCGGCGCCGTCTTTAAAATAAACGCACATCAGCTCCACGGAGTCGAAGGTTTTTCCGGTGGGATTCTTGATGGAAGCGATCACGCCGCCCTGAAGCCCCTGATTTGATTTTATCTGAAAATCCTTCCCGTAGTTCGGCGTATAATATTGGGGATCGGTTTTTCTTGCAATCGTATCCACCTCATAGCGGCTGTAGGGGATATCATTGTAATCTTTATCATAGGGAAGCGTTACCTCTACGGCAGCTTTCCCTCCTGCCGGACAGCTCCAGATATAATTGTTCCGCAGGAAAAGCAGGTTATCATTTTCATCATAATAAGTAACGGTAATTTCCAGCTGTATGTCCTGCGTATTTTTGTTTTCATAAATCAGTATCAGGTTCCGGGAGGCGGCATAGTCCTGCTGGACGATATTTTCCATCAATTCGCTGCTGGCAGCCTTTTCCTCCGCTGTGGGCAGATACCTGTCCGCATCCTTAATCCCGCGGACAGAGGCGTCTTTATCCATAGCCATTACATAATAAAAGAGGAAGGTAAGCAGGATGGAAAGTACAGCCACAATCATCCCTGCAACAGGAAGCCCTTTTTTCTTATTGTTTTGGATGAGAGCGATGATGCCCAGGATGACCGCCAGTACATCCAGCGCGATTCCCACAAAAAATATGCCGCTGAGAAAGCCGAGGATAGCCAATACAAGGCAGGCGATAGCCAGCCCGCTGTTTTTCCGGGAATCGTATACGTCTCCTGAGGCCTGGCCATAAGGCATGTTGGGCTGCCCTGCGCCCTGGTAGGGCGGGGGAAAGCCATAGCCGCCTGCTCCTGCTGCGCCCTGGCCGGTATAATAGGGGCCGGAGGCCTGGGAATTGTAATATTGGGGCGGCACGTCTGAGCCTGCTCCTGGCTGCCTATTGGGATTCTGCCAGGGCTGTCCGTTCAGATTTACTTCCGGCTGCCCGGAGCCGTTTTGGCCGCCATAAGGA
>OHDQ01000577.1_pt1 | contig 13717 bp, 9 predicted proteins | sample 1606421 | NCBI WGS metagenome assembly OHDQ01 (sample SAMEA3879589, study PRJEB24766) | human gut metagenome | biome: human-associated habitat; feature: feces | place: USA | collected 1985/1987
CACGTTTTCCCACAGTTTGCGCAGTAAATGCACGGACCTGCCTGAACTGTTACTCCGTTTCTTCCCCCCCTTACAAAACAGCGTCCTATTTCCCGCAATATTTTAAGAGCTGCTCGCGCAGCTCTTATTCATGTATCTTATAATGCCCTCCGTCAGGCTATACACCACACGCTGCCCGCAGGCTGTCCGCCGTCAGCGTTTTGGCATCGCGGATCATCTCCTCAGGCGTTCCTGTAAATACCACCTCTCCTCCGTTTTTCCCTCCATCGGGGCCGATGTCGATAATCCAGTCCGCCTGTTTTATCACATCAAGATTGTGTTCAATTACCACCAGGGTATTTCCGCAGGAAACGATCATATCAAACAGCTTCAGCAGGTTTTCGATATCAGACATATGCAGGCCTGTTGTCGGCTCGTCCATCACAATAATACGTCCTTTTTTTCCCAGGTTCTTTGCCAGCTTGATTCTCTGGCGCTCTCCGCCGGACAGCGTACTGAGCGGCTGACCTAACGTCAGGTAGGATAGTCCCACCTGCTGCATCACCTTCAGGTGCTTCCTGATTTTGGCATCCTCAAATATCTCCATTGCCTGGGAAGCGGTCAGCCCCAGCAGTTCCACGATATTTTTTCCCTGATACCTGCAGACAAGCGCTTCCTCATTATACCGCACGCCGCCGCAGGCCTCGCATTCCGTTATCACCGGATCCATGAACGCAAGCTCGGTCACAATGACGCCTTTTCCGCCGCACACCGGGCAGGCCCCGGTGGAATTGAAGCTGAACAGGCTCTCCGGCCGGCCGTTTTCCCGGGACAGCAGCTTCCGTATTTCATCAAAGAAACCGAGAAAAGAGGCTGGCGTAGAACGGTTGGTGGCCGTGATGGGTCCCTGGTCTATCATCACGATATCATCTTCATATTGTTTTGCAAAAACCTGGGAAATCAGGGTACTCTTACCCGAACCGGCCACGCCGGTTACAACGGTCATGATTCCCAGCGGAATGTCTGCATCCACATGCTTCAGATTGTGAAGGCAGGCATCACGTACGGGCAGGCTGCCCGCAGGACGCCGGGGCGCAAGCTTCAACGCCAGGGACTGGCACATGGCCTTTCCCGTTAAGGTATCGGCGCAAAGTAGCTCCCGGAAGCTTCCTTCAAAGACGATCTCACCGCCGTTTTGTCCTGCCAGCGGCCCCACATCTATCACATGATCCGCAATGGAAATCACATCCTTATCATGCTCAACCACCAGGACCGTATTGCCCTTGTCCCGCAGTTGCATCAGAAGGCGGTTCATACGGCCCACATCGCGGGGATGCATCCCGGCGCTTGGCTCGTCAAATATATAGGTCATGCCGGTAAGGCTGCTGCCCATATACCGCACCAGCTTCAGCCGCTGCGCTTCGCCGCCGGAAAGGGAGGGCGTCTCCCGGTTCAGATGCAGGTAGGGCAGGCCGATTTCGATCATCCTGTCCAGTCCCTCGATCAGGGTAGTCACCAGCACCGATACCGTTTGATCCGATATTTGTGACAGAACCTCCCTCAGCTGCGTCAACTCCATCCCGCACATATCCGCAATGGAATAACCGTTGATTCTGCAGCGCAGGGCGGCCTCATTCAGCCGTTTTCCATGGCAGGCGGTGCACTCCGTTTCTGTCACCAGGCTCTGCGACTTTTCCCGGGTATGTCTGCTTTTATTGCTGATATCCCGGTTCAGGAGCTTTTTTGTAAAAAAATTGTACAGCCCGGGTACCTTCGGATCCTCCGGCTCTCCGCCGCCGTCACGGGAGCCGTAAAGAAGCAGGTTATATTCCTCTTTTGTATATTCCCGGACCGGCTTGTCCAGGTCGAACAGGCCGGACTGTGCATACTGCTTCCAATACCAGGCGCCGGGACGGTACAGGGAATCCTTTACACAGCCTTCATTCCAGGATTTATCCGGATCAAGGATAACCCCTATATCTACTTTTGTGACCTTCCCAAGGCCGGAGCAGGTCTTGCACATCCCGTTGGGATCATTAAAGGAAAAGTAGGACGCCGTTCCCGCAGCGGGCTTCCCTATCCTGGAAAAAAGCAGCCGCAGGCTGGCATATAAGCCGCTGATAGTGCCCACAGTGGAACGGGCATTCCCGCCCAGAGAGGACTGATCCACGATGATGGAGGCCGTCAGATTGTCTATGCGCTCCACCGCCGGTTTGGGGTATTTGGGAAGCCTTGACCTCACAAATGCAGGATAGGCGGCACTCATCTGCCGCTGTGACTCTGCGGCAATGGTATCAAAAACAATACTGGATTTGCCAGAGCCGGACACTCCGGTAAACACTGTGATTTTCTCTTTTGGTATTCTGAAGGTTACATGCTTCAGATTATTCTGGGTCAGCCCGTGCACAACAATATCCGCCGTCCGGCCCACGCATTTTTTGTCCATTTCTTCCATTTGTTCTCTCCTTTGGCTTTCAGCCCCTAAAAACATCCGGAGTATAGCATAGCAGAAAACAAAATACCATTCATGACAATTTTTGCTGCGTTTTGTCCCCATGGCCCGGTTACTGTCCAGGCAGGTCTGTACACTTACTGCGCCGGCCGCACAAATATGCCTTAACAGCAGTCATCTTTCCGGCGTGTCCCTTACCTCCAGACAGGGTTATGAAGCGTGATTTTCATCAGACATACATCGTCGCCCATCTTTATGCTTTTCAGCAGCTCCACATCTGCCCTGCAGGAAAATGCCGTTTCAAAAAGGACCTTGCTGTACCCGGTGGTACACTGGCACCAGGTGTCTGTCTCCAGCCTCTCCACCTCGGCAAGCATAGGGCAGGGACAAAATCCAAACTGTAAGAACAGTTCACCATCCCTGCAGAACAGCCCGGCCGCCCTTGCTTTCCCGGAAGCCGCAAATTCTTCTATGTTTGACGCTTCCGCCTTCAGCTCCTTTACAAGCGCAAGCTTTTCCTCCATCCCGTAACCGCACTGGCAGTTCCTCCGTATCTGCTTCACGGTTCCGCTATCGAAGCTGTTCTCCAGGCGGTGCATTGCCGCCTTTACCCATTCTGGATTATTTTCTGCCTTTGTCTGCTGCCCGCCATATACCACTTTTCTTGCGGTTTCCTCATCGCTTTCGGCTTTGACAGCCTTATAGATTACATCTTCCTGTATTTTTCTTATATCGAACATAATTTTCTCCCTTTTATCCTGTGTAACATTCCGGTTATCTGCATTTATTTCCTTTGATACAACAAATGTATAAAAATTGCATAAAAAAACCTCCTCTCCTCAATAAAAAAGATTTTTCAAACCTTCTTTATTATAGAGAGGAAGCTGTCCTGCCGACTTCTGAATTCTTGCTTTTTTCAGACCGGAATACATAAATCCATTTTCACCCTGTGGTTTTCCCTGTCGATGCTGTGATAAATATTCAATCCGTACCGCTGCGCCATTTTGCAGCCGCTTTTAGGCAGCCAAACGCTGAAAATCCCCTGCAGTGTTTCAAAAATATCCCTGATTTCACCATCAAAATGATAAACCAGCCACTTTCCCCCTTTGATCCACGTTACATTATCCAGGCCGCAGTCCGGTTCCGCCGACATGCATATATCGCAGATACACTGCGTCGGGTCCGTAATTGCCGGATCATTAAAAAAACGCTCCGCCAGGATAGTGTCCTCCCGTAAAAGTGCCTTGTATTTATCCAAAAACTGATACCAGTTCTTTTCAAGCTCCGCATAATTCCCAATAAACCGCTCATACACCACAAAAAAATCCCCCAGCTCCAAAAGCTCCATCCGGGAGGCATATTCCTCCGCAGTTTGGAAGGGCAATCCGATCCGGGGCAAACGGCACGGGCATGCTGCGCGTCGCAAGGGACTGCCGGAACATCGCAGGCGAGGTATTATGACGCTTTCTGAATACAGAACTGTAGTTGGAAGAGCTGTACCCGTAATCCAAACCGATGTCCGTAATCGCCTTTGTTGGATTCAGCTTCATATCCACGGCGCTCTGATCCACCCTGCAGCGTTTAATAAAGGAATAGAGAGTTTCCCCGGTTTCTTCCCTGAAGATCCGGCTGAAATAGAATTTTGATATAAAAAAATGCGCAGCTACGGTATCCAGGGATAATTCTTCCTCCAAATGCTGTATGATATAATCAATGCTTTCGCTGACAAGTTTTTTTCTGTCCATCTATCTGCATATATCTCCGTTTCCGTGCCGAATCGTATTTGAAAATTGCTTTCCCGCCGCCAGGTTTGCCCCGGGGAATGAAATGCTGGGCTTCCTCCCGTTAAAATAACCTTTTCCCGTTTAAAATATCTATATCTAATTCCTTCGCCATACCGGTCTGTTTATACGGGTTTATTTTTTCGGTTACGCCATTGCGCCTGAAAAATGAGCCTGTATTTTTAAACCAGAAGGTAACATCCGCCTTCACGCACTGCTCACGGATATTGAGCACCCAGTCATAGTCACACAGGCGCGCTTCCCGTCCCGTTTCCCCGCCGACGGTAACATGCTCCACGCCATGCAGATAAGGCGTCAAATCTATCGCCTCCAAAAGCGGCGCGCAGGCGATAAACCTCCGTTTTATCGGATAGGATAAAAACAGGGGAAGCCTGGCGTCGGCCAGTTCCTGATTTTCAACAGTACAGCCGATATTTACATTGTCATACCCTTCTCCCCAGTCCTCAGGCAGCGATACCAGAAAACGGTCAATCCGCTTTGTCAGGATTAAAAAATCTATATCTGCTCTTTCCCTGATCATGGACCAGGCTTCTTTGCGCCATTCATCCGCTTCAGGCAGGAAAAAATCAGTGGCAAAGCAGGTCGCAAGAATTTTGTTCCCTTTGATATTGTATTCGCCTTTCGCATTTTTCCGTATGGGCCAGTCGAATTTGTCCGTTTTTTGTATCGTGTTTTGCCCATAGCGTTTCGCATACGGTCCGTAAAAATAGCAGTTCGTACAGCCGTCGCTTGCTTTATAACAGCCGGTCCATGGCTCCCAGTTCATAATTTTCCTCCCTGTCAGATGCTTTTTTACATATTGATATCTAATCACTTTTTACACATTGATGTCCAATCACTCCGCCATGAAAAGTGTATCATATAACTTCATTCCGTCATAGTGACTTTTACGTACTTCTTATTATTTCCAGTGAATATTCAGCCCGCCGTCGATATCAACTGAGCTGCCTGTTATATAGGAGGAAAGCGGCGACAGCAGCAATAAAACCACAGGCGTAACTTCTTCCGCCCGACCAAGCCTGCCGAAGGGAATCCCTCTCCTTTTCGCCTCCTCCTCTTTCCAGGCTTCAAAGCTCAATAATGATTGGGATTTTTTATATCTGGCCAGCTGACGATCCGTATCGATTGCACCTAAATTTATTGTATTTACACATATTTCCGGCGCAAGGGTCTGTGCCAGCATATAAGCGACCTGCTTAACCGCCGCCCGGGAAGCGCTTACCGCCGCCATATGGGAATCCGGGATATTGGCCGTTATTCCGTTGATAATTACAATCCTGAGGGCCTCTGCTTTTAAAAGCTCCTTTACTGCGGGCTTCACCGTATTCAGGACGCCGCCGACCTTAATCTCATACTGGCTGCGCCAATCCTCCGCCGATGTTTCCAGTACTGTTCCCGTGGAGCCTCCGCCTGCGCCTGCAACAACCCCGTCAAGCCTTCCAAAATGCGCAACAGTCTTTTCCGTTACCTGTTTCATCTGTTCTTCGCATAAAACATCAGCCGGTAATGTGCGCAGACTGCTTCGATACTTATCCGGCACACTATCAGACAGTTCCTGCAGATTTGTTTCATTTCTTGCGCAGACAACAACTTTTGCGCCCTCTTTCAGCAATTCCAGTACGACAGCTCTTCCGATTCCTTTGCTTCCTCCGGTCACTAAGAAAACCTTATTTTTCAATTGTAAATCCATATTTTTTTCTTCCTCCCCCAAACCCGGCAAAACACTTACGCAGTTCACCATCATCGATTGTTATATCCATCATATTCCGGCTATGGGGAAAAAGCAATCCGGCATTTATTCCCCATATCTCCCGGATACCTCCGGCACTTATACTCTTTGCCCTTCAGGCTGCCTGCAGCATGTGCAGTGCCTTTTCCTTTTTTCACATGGCAGCCGTGATGCATAGTGTACAGATATCAGCCGCAAGCTGTGCCAAAATCAGCACCGGATCTAATATCAGATTCATACAGCCTCCGTGTGGCCGGATACCTGTTGCCGCCACGTTTTCTCACGGACTGCGCAGTGAATGCACAGTCCTATCTAAACTGTTACTACATATGGACAATTACCCACGTTGTAAAGCCAAACAAAAAGGTTACTGCCCGGGCCTTCCGCACCACTTAGATATGACTTAGAGAAATCATATCTATAATAGAAAATATATCGGGGCCGGACTGCATGTGGTTCTGTCCTGTAAAATAATATAAAGAGAGGAAATTAAAGATGAACAGAAGGTATATGTTTGCAGCAGCAGTTCTGTCACTCATGATTACCGCGGCAGCAGGATGTGGAAATACTCCGACGGCAGAAAACAGCAGCACTGCCTCCCCGCAGGCCGTCCCTGCCGCCGAAGCCACGGCAGAGGATGCATCGCAGCAGGGGCAGGATGACGGCGGTTCTGAAAAGGATGGCGCAAATAGGGAAGGCGCAGAAAACAATGGGCCGGAAAGCACTGCGCCTGAAAACAAGGAAGCAGGGAATGAGGCCGCGGGAAACAGCGAAGCGGAAAACCCGGAATTGATTTTCATCGGAGGGAAAGTAAGAAGTGTTTCCCAGGATTCTTTTGTACTCAGCCGCACATTGTATGAGGAATCCGACGGTGGGCAGGGATCGGTTGTTGTGATGCCGGAGGCCGGAAGCCCGGCGGAGGAATTGGTGACCATCCGGTGCATGGATTCAACCGTATTCCTGCGTTGGACAATTAAAGGGGGCGGTGAGGACATTAAAGAAGAGGAAGCAGCTTTTTCTGAGCTTCAGGACGGGACCGGCCTGGAAGCGCAGGGGTACTTTGACGGAGATGAGTTTATCGCAGAAAAAGTGATCATTGAAGTTTATGAGTAAGGCAGGGAATGGCAGTAAAAACCGCTGTGGCATAGTTCTTAGCTATGCCGCAGCGGATGATTATCCCCTTTTCCGATTATATCCATATATTTGCCGAGAAGAAATTATGATTTATTGTAACTGTTCAGCAGGCAATACTTCAAAATCCAGCGTCCCCACCCCGGTGCCGTTCACAATCAGCGTAACCGAATGGGTGCCGGGGTAATGCTTTCTGGTGCTCACCTCTGTAAAAGAATGTTTTTTCGTGTAGTTCCTCTTCTCGTTTTCCTGTAAGGTTATCTCGGATATCTGGAATATTTTGCGGCTCCGCGTACCGTTTGCCTTTACATAATCAATCCCATATTCCAGACGTATTCTGGCTACCTTTTTTGCCTCGACCGTAAAGGAAAATGACAGCTTTTCCCCGACAGCCACACACGCGTCATCCAGTGCAAAGCCGGTAACCTCCACACAACCGGCATCCGCAAAACCAAAAATATCCAGCACTTCCCTGTTACCTTTTTTCAAAAGGGTCCTGCAGCCATGTTTGACAATCCAATCCGTATACACATTTTTGCCGTACCAATCTCTTGCGATTTCTGCAACTAGATCAGGATGTGTTTTGGAAATATCGTTCAGGTTATTGGCCACGCTTTTGCGGACATACAGCGATGGATCGGCTTTCAGCCGCTCCAGAATGCCAAGGATCGGCAACGGATCTTTTTTGAAGCAGGTAAGGGCCTGTCCCCAGGGCAGCTGCGGCCGGCAGCCCTCACTGGAAAGACGCCGGACATGCTCATTGTCATGTCCGGCCCAGACGGCCATCTGCCGCATCATACGCTCTTCATTTTTTATGATAAATGGCCTCACGGCAAATTCAGAGGAGGACAATATGGTAAAGCTTTCCAGCGCAGCCATGGATAAATCCCAATAGCGCTCCTCCTGTCCGTAGACTTCAACAAAATCCGGGAAATACATGAAAGTAAAGTCGTTATACCCTTCAGGATAACCTGCCGCCACCTTATAAAGGACGTCAATCGCCTGTTCATAATCGTCCGGCAGGTATCTGCCCAAATTCACAGAGATCTGTCGCATACGGGCTTTCAGCTCTAACCTCTCCCATGCCCCGTTCATAACAGACTTTACAAAATCCTCCTCCAGAAATGAAGGATACACGGCCTTTACACGCAAAGCCAGCTCATGAATAGACTCGTAATGATACCTGTTTTTCAGCAGTTCCGACATATTTCCCCCTTTACGTCTGTTTATGCAAACCTGAGCTTTTTCTTCATTCTAATATCGTCCTGCATGAATGTCAAACTGCAGGCGTTCTCCCTATGCCCCGCGGCCCAGGCTTACCGGCAGCGCCTACTCCTGTGCCCCGCCTTCCAGCACCCCGCGCAGCGTGGACCACATTTTTTCCACATCAAGCGGTTTGGACAGATGGGCATTCATGCCGGCATCCGCAGCCGCCCGGACATCCTCCGCAAAGGCGTTGGCCGTCATCGCAATGATGGGAATCGTTTTCGCATCCGGCCGATCCATCCCCCGGATAGCCCGCGTCGCTTCATAACCGTTCATTTCCGGCATCTGGATATCCATGAGTATCACCCGGATTGCATTCACCTCGCTGTTTTCAAACTGCTCTGCGGCAAGTCTGCCGTTTTCACAGCGAATCACCTCCGCCTCCTGGGTTTCCAGCAGCTGCATGATAATTTCCGCGTTCAGATCATTATCCTCCGCCAGCAACACACGGATTCCCCTCAGCAGCCCGCTCTTAGCCAGACTCTCCCTGGATTCCTTCGCTGCGGCCACGGGAGCGCCGTATGGCAGGGTTATTGTAAAATAAAACTCGCTTCCGCAGCCCGGCTTGCTTTTCACCTTCAGGCGGCCGTCCATCAGCTCCACTATGCTGCTGCTGATTGCAAGCCCCAGGCCGGTTCCCTGGCTTCTGGAATAATTCGTCCCCACCTGTTCAAAGCTGCTGAAAATCCTCTTTTGATCCTCTTCGGAAACTCCCACACCGGTATCGCTCACCCGGAAGGAATACTCAGCGCCGGCATCGCTGCTTCCTTTTTCTATTACCCGCAGGCAGACGCTTCCCCCCGGCTCGGTAAATTTGAACGCATTGGAAAGCAGGTTGGTAAGCACCTGCCGCAGGCGGATGACATCACCAGTCAGGTCATTGTGTGTAATATCTTGTTCCAGGGTATAGGACAGTCCGCGTCTTTTTGCTTCATTTTCCATCATCCCCTGCAGTTCGTCCAGCAGCTGTCCCAGGGAAAAAGGCTCCCTGGCAATCGACAGCATACCGCTGTCAAGTCGGTTCATATCCAGGATGTCATTGATAAGATCCCGCAGATACCGGGATGAGGACTGTATTTTAATGAGATTCTCCCGGACATCCTCCGGCATATTATTTTTCATCAGGGTCAGATCCGTCAGTCCCATTACAGCGTTCATGGGCGTCCTTATTTCATGTGACATGCGGGAGAGGAAATCCCCCTTCGCCCTGCTTTCCGCCTCCGCCTTTTCCAGGTTATTTTCCATGATAACCGCTTTGGTATGGGAACGGTTCACCAGAAGGACGGCGGTCATAACCGCTGCCAGGAAAAGCGACAGGATCAAAATGAATAACAGGGGATTCGCATTCATAATATCTATGATGGAAAGGTTCCCCGCCCCCATGGAAACCATATTCCGGTTCAGAAGCTCTGTTTTTTGGTCGGTGGAAAGGCTGCCCAGCGCCTTGTTGAGTATGGTAAGAAGATCCGGGTCGGCCGGACGCATGAGCGCGAAGTTCAGATCATCGCTGTCATTGACGATGGTTACCGGAACCAGATTGACGAACTGATATGTCTGGATATCCCGTTCCATTCGGGCGGACAGGCCGTAGATGATATCCGCCTCTCCCCGGTTTACCGCCGAAAGTGCTTCCCTGACGCCGGGATAGGCAACCACCTTTGCCGCATGGATGTCACCAGGAAGCCGCTGTCCCTCCACAATTGCACACACAAGGTTTTCTCCGGGATAGCTTGAAGCCTTATTGCGTATGATAATGTTATTCATATTTACATAGGGCGCAGTGAGCGCCAGGCCCATATCGGCGGCATCCGCTTCGGTACCCAGGAAAAAGCCGAGCATATCCACATCCCCTCGCTTTACCATCTGAATCGCCTGCATATAGGTATTAGCATATATATAGGAAAACTCCAGCCCTGAATAGGCGGAAACCTCCCTTAGAAGATCCGGCACCAGACCATTATGGCTGTCGTCCGTTTCATCCGCACAGAACAGCGGGTGCCAGTTTTTAAGAACCGCCACAGTAACATGTCCTTTTTCTTTGATGTAGGCAAGCTCCCCTTCGGTCAGCTGAACGCTGGCAGACATTCTGTCCGGGTAATGGGCTGCGTACCGCTCTGCGCCAAAGCTTGGGTTGGCGTCCGTAATTTTTTCCAGGGCCATGTTCAGCCCGTCCAGCACCTCCTGGTTCCCGATGTTGGTTACAAGGTAAAAAGGCTGAGAATCATAGGCTGCCGCCACACGGAACTGGTCTCCTCCCTCCGTACTGTTGCCCTGAAGAAGATCCACTTCACCGTTTTCCAGCCTGGCATACAGATTGCCGTCTGTAAAGCTTTCACTGCTATAGTATTTTAAGGTACAATGAAACCCGTTGAATGCCAGGAATTCTTTCAACCGCCGGATATTTTCCTTTGCATTTTCATATACGCCTATGGTTTTTCCATTCAGGGATTCCAGATTGTTTGTCCTGATGCTGCGATCCTCCTGGCGGGCAAGCAGAATTGATTTGCTGTAGCCGGTATTATAATCCGGATAAGCGAAAAAAGCTTCAAAGCCTTCCGCATAATAGGTTCCGCCCATAAGTTCAAATTTGCCGTCAAGAAAATCATCAACCATAGTCTGGCTTTCGGTATCTATGTATTCATATTCCCAGCCGGTATATTTTGCTATTTCGTTTAGATAATCCACCACCATGCCGTAACGGGTCCCATCCTCCGCCGTTTCCGTAAGACCCTTCACCTGCGGGAAAGCAACCCTGACCACACGGGGCGTTTTCCCCGCTGCCCGGGATGGAATACATAGCATTAAAACCGACATTGCCAGAAGAACTGAAATCCATCGCTTCATACCTTTTATTCTTTTATTTTTCATTTGTCCGCTCCATGCCGTTATCATATTTTCCTCACCGCAGCTTTGCTTTGTTCCTGCCTTCTTACGGAGTATGGCCATTATCCAGCACCATACGCAGCGCGTCTCCCAGCAGGTTCATATCGATGGGCTTTGCCACATGGGTATTCATCCCTGCCTCCAGGGCCTTCTGCACGTCCTCGGAAAAAGCGTTGGCCGTTATGGCTATGATCGGTATTTTTTCCGCATCCGGCCGGGACAATGCCCTGATTGCGCCTGCCGCCTCATATCCATTCATCACAGGCATTTGAATATCCATCAAAATGGCATCATAGGTCCCCGGCTCCTTTTCCAGGAACGCCCTGACCGCCTGTGCGCCGTCCGGCTCCACTTCACAGCCCGCCCCATAGACAGCCAGCAGCTCACGTATGATTTCCGCATTGATCTGATTGTCCTCCGCAACCAGGAACCTGCGGCCTTCCAGCAGCTTCCTGTGCAGCTGCGCCGCAGGGAGCATCCCGTTTAACTCCGTGCGTGCGGCGCTGCTTTCCTGCGCTTTATCAAATTCCAGCTCCACACGGAATACGGAGCCTTCCTTCAGCTTGCTTTCCACCGTAATCCTGCCGTCCATCAGTTCAACCAGCCCCCTGGCAATGCTTAGGCCCAGCCCGGTCCCCTCAATTTGGGCAGCGCTGTTGTCCCGTGCAAAGGGGTCGAACACCTGAGCCAGGAACTCCTCCCGCATTCCTATTCCCGTATCGCGGACCGAAAAACGGTATCTGATACGGTCCTCTGCCTGGACAGCCGGTATCTCTTCCGCTAAAAGCAGCACCTCGCCGCCCTCCGGCGTAAACTTAACCGCATTGCTAAGAAGATTAATCAGGATACGCTTAATATGCAGCGCGTCCCCATAAAAAAAGGAATGCTTAATGTTCTCCTCCTGCACCTTGAACTTGAGTCCGCCTGCCCTGGCCCGCGGCTCCATGATGACGGAAATCTGCTTCAAAAGCGCCGGCAGATGGAGAACCGCCGGATTCATGACCACCCCGGAACGCTCTATCCTGCTCATATCCAGCACGTCATTCACCAGGCTGAGCAGGTGCTGGGAGGAAATTTCGATTTTCTTCAGGCAGCCCTCCACCCGTTCCTTATCGTCTATATAATGCAGCCCCAGCGCCGTCATATTGACAATGGCGTTCATGGGAGTACGGATGTCATGACTCATGGAGGAAAGGAAATTGCTCTTGGTCTGATTCGCTTCCTCGGCAAGGGCCAGCGCTTCCTCCAGCTCTTTTTGGGCCTGCTGCTCCGCGGTCAGGATATCCGTCACATCCGCATGCACCATGCAGATAGTACGGTGGTTTTCATCTCCCCACAGAACATTTACCTGTTTATAGTGCACCCCGTCTTCCGCTTTGCAGGGAAATTTCCCCGGGCCGGATACTTTTCTCTGACATTGGAATACAAAATCATAACCCGCCGGCTCCTTATCCAGCCTTGCAAGCATAACCTTCAGAGAAAACTGCTCCCTTACCCTTTCCAGTTTTTCCCCGGGAACGCATTCTTCTGTAAAATGAGTTACATAATCACCATAGCTTGCTTCAAAGTAAGGAGGCAGGTTTTCCAGGACCATCCGGCGGCTGTACATGGTAAAGCTCTCGCTGCCGATATCCAGAAATCCCATTTGTTCAAAGGTGTAAGCCAGCATATTCAACAGTCCCTGCTGCTCCACAACCGACTCCGTAATATCGGTGCAGATCAGGCAGACCCTGTCCAACCGCAGGTCCGTGATCGAAACCGTCATGTTTTTAGTCCGGATGCCTCCCTTTTCATCGATAATGGAATAGGTAAAGGTATACGGCCCGTTGTCGGACAGCCGGCGGCGGATTTCCTCCGGCTCCAGCGCTTTTTCATAATTTCCCCGATCCCTCGGGACGACTGTTTTCCCTGCCATTGCCGCTATGTACGCAGAGTGGCAGCCGCAGGGCGGCGGTATACAATGGGCATTCTGGCTGCAGCTGAGTACACGATAGCTGTCCTTCCCCAAATCCAGATCCACTACATAGTCATGGCTGGTCACGGAAAGCTGATGGAGGATCCGGTCGGCTATGGTATTTTCCGTGATATCTGTTACAGTAAGAACTCCGATAACATCACCGGTATCAGGCATTTCCACCAGTTCCATCCTGATTTTTACATACCGGCCATGATCCTCACGCGGCAGCTTGACATAGCACTGCATCTCCCGCTTCATATCATGCCGCCGGAAAGCCGCCAGCGCAGGCGCGTTCAAATAGGTATCCCGGAACGCCTTCCGTTCTTCCTCCTCCACCACCAGGCCGGAAAGGCCTAAAAAGAAATCTTCCCTGATATCACCATAGGCTGTCAACAGCCCGGAATCGGTGGCATCCCATATCTCCAGTATTTTATTCTGCGTGATGTTACAGTGTCCCAGCACAAGGGTATCCGGGCCGGGAGTGCGGTAATGCTGCAGAATAATATCCTCATACTGAC
>OHDQ01000583.1_pt1 | contig 13577 bp, 9 predicted proteins | sample 1606421 | NCBI WGS metagenome assembly OHDQ01 (sample SAMEA3879589, study PRJEB24766) | human gut metagenome | biome: human-associated habitat; feature: feces | place: USA | collected 1985/1987
ATCAGCAGATAGGACGGACTGCTGGTCTGATAAATCCGTTCATACTCCCGCACAACGCTTCTGTCCACACGTGTCCCGTTAACATGCAGAAGTGCTGTCTGGGTCAGCGCAGGAAGCGTCTTATGAAGACTCTGAATAATCAAATCCGCTCCCTGACGCACCGGACTCTCCGGAAAAAACGGATCAAATCCAAAATGCGCCCCATGCGCTCCATCCACAATCAAAATGCCCTCCGCCCGGTGGACAATTTCCGCAATTTTTTCTTCCAGCCCGGTGTCAAAAGAGGATGCCCTGCCAATACCGGAAGGAAAGCTTGTGGCATCCTGGATAAAAGCGCCGCAGAGTCCCTCCATATGAAAAATTGCGGGAATATGATGCTCGCTGTTAGCCATCACAATCTCCTGAACCTTTCTTTGCCACGCTGCCGCTTCCTCCAGCGTTTCCATGCGGCGCATTTCCAGGGTACTGACCTCACCGATTCCATATTTTGTCTGTTCGGAAATATAATCATAATCAAAGCATACCCTGTCAAACGGGAAAACACAGTTTACCTGTCCCATCTTCTCTTCCAGGCCCATTTCTTCTAACAGCGACTTCGCCCGCTCTTCGGGACGTAAGCCTGTATCCTTATATTTTTCGCTCATATAAATCCCTTTCTTTTGCTTACTCAGTACTGGAAAAGTTCCACCTGATAACATACCGGCTGCTCCATCATCAGCATCGCCATATATTCATCTCCGTTCATTTCCAGCTCCGGCATAAATATGCCATTCCTCAGCTGGCCTTTTTCCATTTTCAGGAAGCTTACTTTCTTTTTCCTGCCCGCTTTTGGATGGAATATAAATTTGCTCATCATGCCAATGAGCAGGAATCTGTTTTTCCCCAGTTCGTACACAACTCCTGCAGCCGCTGGACATCCTGCAGTTTTAGGAAAATAGTCCACTTCCAAATCATACTCTTTAAACCGAAAAAAGGCTCCCTGGTCATTCTCATCCCTCTGCAGCCAGCATTGCATATGATCCGTGCCGCGCATCTGTAAATACAGTGGTTTCATTTGTTCAAACAATCCATAAACTGCTGATAATGCCTGTCTGCTGCCTGTTAAATCAAAGGATAATGGATCCATTTTTAAAGCCTTGATCATTTCCTCCGTAGGAGTGCTGACATTTTCCGTATCTTCCCCCAAATCTTCAATACCAAAGGGTGAATAACACAGGGCGTTATGCTTCACCAGAGCATACAGGGCATAGGATGCCGTTACCGCATCCTTGCGTATCTCCGGAACCAGCAGCGGATTTCCTTCATATCCATACTCATCCATCACTTTAGCAGCGTAGGGTACATAAATGTCCGGCGCCAGCGTAAATAAAGAAGGGGCTGCCAGCTTCCAGACCTGATGCATTTTTCTGACCGGGCCTCCTGAGGGATAGGAACCTGCATACCAGGGAAATTGATACAGCCAGGCATTCGTAAAGCAGGGCAGGGGATATTCGCTTCGGCCTGCCGCCGTGATTTTCTCTACGGCTCCGGCCATATGGCAGGCCATGAAAACTTCCTCCGCATCCTCCCCGAAAACCTCCTTCCATGTACCCGGCCTTTTTTGTGCTGCAGGAAGCTCCAGAAGTATTTCCGGCACTGGCCGCACAAATTCCTCCCTTGCTTTTGCGCAATAATCACAAGGCGTTCCCAAAAGACCTGTCTCATTTTCCACCTGCATCATAATCACAGTAGAGAATTCTTCATCAATAGCGCGGATGTGCTTCATAACATGGGCAAAAGCATTGGCATCCTTGCCTACAGCAGCTTCGCATAAAGGCGAAATAGTATTCAGCTTTTCTCCATATACTGTTTCCACACGAAAGTAAGTCTCACAATTCTGCTTTATCCATTCAGGCACATAGGTGGATTCCGCATTTTTCCATAACCCAAACCATAAAAAAACCAAATGCTTCTTCTGCTCTCTTGCCTGACAAATCAGCCCATCTAAAAGTGTAAAATCAAAAATGCCCTCCTGTGCCTCTATCCGGTTCCAATAAAGCGGTACAACTAATGTATTTAAATTCATTCCTGCAATCCTGGGCCACACCTTCTTCTCCATATACGAAAGGCTCTCTGCACTGGAATTATGTACTTCCCCGCTTAATGCAAAAAAGGGAACGTCTTTTACATAAAGTGTGGGAATTCCTCTGTCTGTCCTGATTTCCGGTATACCACTCATATCCTGTCCCTCCTTTTACAGCCTTTCACCGTTTTCCTGTATCACACCGGCATACCATAGCGCAGAGTCCTTGAGTGTACGCCCCTGCGTGCGGTAATCTACATATATCAACCCAAACCGTTTGTCATAGCCCTCCGCCCATTCAAAGTTATCCAGAATTGACCAGTACAGATAACCGATGACCGGATACCCTTCGTCAACAGCCCGTTTTAAGCCTTTTAAATAGCCTTTGAGATATTCAATCCTCTGCTGATCATGTATTTTGCCGTCACTCATGACAAAATCTACATTTGCCATGCCGTTCTCCGTAATCATAATCGGCAGGCCGTATCTTTCATGGTAAAAACGGACTGCCCAATACAGGGCATCCGGCGTAATTGCCCAATCCATTGCCGTACGGGGAATTCCCGGATATAATGCCGGATTTAGACCGAAGTCATCATCGTAATTGTTGGCTTTATAGCAGTTATAGCCCATAAAATCCAGGGGCTGATGAATCTGTCCCAATTCTTCCGTACTGATAATTCTTTCCATCTCAGGATGCAGCTTCCCCTTTACTGCGGGTTCCAGCCACCAGTTAACCGCCTTACAGCTCACACCTTCCGGGAAGGTGGCTGTTCTGGCTTTCTCGATTTCTTCCTCCGTTTCCGCCCAGGGCATGTATAAGGTGCCATCCATGGCAATCCCAATCTCGGGAGGCAGAATGGCTTGTTCTCTGATGACACGCACAGCTTTGCCGTGGGCCAGCAGAATATTTTTTGTCAGAGCGCAGATCCGCTCTTTTGCTTCCGGTGTTCCGGCTTTGCACTGTTCAAAGGGAGCATGGACACCATCCATATAGCCTGCTCCCAGGAAAGTAGATACCTCGTTTAATGTCATCCAGACGGATATTCTGTCCGACAGGGCTTCCACCACAATTTTTACATACTCTGCAAAATAATCGCTGACCTTATCACAAAGCCAGCCTCCCTGCTCATGAATCCACATGGGCAGATTCCAGTGGAACAAGGTACACATGGGCATGATTCCTGCTGCCAGCAGTTCATCCACAAGATTCCCATAAAACTCCAGCCCTTTTTCATTGATACAGCCTTCTTCCGGCATAATGCGCGGCCAGCTTACTGAAAACCGGTACGCCTTCAGCCCCAGCTGCTTCATCAGCGCCACATCTTCTTTATAACGGTGGTAATGGTCACAGGCAACATTGCCGTTGTCCCCGTGCTTCACATGCCCAGCGGATAAAGCATCCCAGATGCCCATCCCCTTCCCATCCTCATTATAGGCACCTTCCACCTGATAAGCTGCGCTGGCTGCCCCCCATAGAAAATCCTTTGAAAAACTCATTCCCTACCTCCTTGTCCTGTTCTATATGAAGGATAACATATTTCCACCTTTTTTCATTGTAAAATAATATACAGAATTATAAAATTACTTTTTTAGTTTCGGCCGCACCTATCCTTTGACAGCTCCAATGGCAATACCTCTGACCAGATACTTCTGAATAAACGGATAAATAAGCATTACAGGCAGAATTCCCATAACATTAATTGCCATACGGATTGATGTGGAGGGAAGCTCCCCGACCGATACATTTCCCCCGGTTCCCATGCTTTGCTTCAGAGATTCCATTTGGCGCTGGATATTTGTCAGTAATACCTGTACACTGTAAAGCTTATCATCATTAATATAATACAAACCGTTCATCCAGTCATTCCAATAACTCAGTCCGACAAGCATACCGATTGTTGCCAAAATGGGAAGCGCCATGGGAAGCACGACCCGGAACAGAATACGGAATTCGTCAGCGCCGTCGATGCGCGCCGCTTCTATCACGGCATCCGGTATATTCGCGGTAAAATATGTACGCATCATAATAACATTAAAGGCACCCATGAGCAGATTCGGAACCAGCAGCGCCAGAATTGTATTCTGAATATGAAAGGTACGCGTCCACATGATATAGGAAGGCACCAGACCGCCGGAAAACAGCATGGTAAAGAACAGGAAGAAGGCAAAAAAATTACGCCCCGGCAGTTCTTTCCTGGAAAGCGGATAAGCATAGAGAATTGTAATAATCAGATTGCTCAGCGTACCTACTGCCGTTACAATAAAAGAAATAACATAGGAACGCAGCAGGGCTCCCGAACCCGTCAGCAAATATTGATATGCATAGAGGCTGAATTCTTTCGGGAAAAAGGAATATCCGTTGGCAATCAGTGACTTCTCCTCCGTAATGGAGGACATAACAAGCAGTATAAAAGGGGCCACGCTGCAGACCGCAATGAATATCATAACGAAATGCGCAAATATTTGAAAACCTTTTTTCTTTTCTACCATTTTTAACTCCTCCCTAAAACAGAGAACTGTCACTGTCTATTTTGCGAACTATCATATTTGCAGTGAACACCAAAACAAAACCTACAATGGACTGATATACGCCTGCCGCCGAAGACATTCCAATATTGTTGGTCTGCATAAGCCCTCTGTACACATACGTATCGATCGTATTTGTTACTTCAAGCAATGCGCCGGAATTCATCGGGATCTGATAAAACAAACCAAAGTCCGAACGGAAAATATTGCCCAGATTCATCAAGGTCAATATAATAATTGTGGATTTCAAACAAGGCAGGGTAATATATGTAATCTGGTGCCAGCGATTGGCGCCGTCCATGACTGCTGCCTCGTAAAGACTATGATCTATGCCACAGATGGTGGCATAATAAAGGATACAGTTATAGCCGACCATCTTCCAGGTATTTACCAGCACAAGGATAAACGGCCAGTATTTTGGCTCGCTGTACCAGCTGACGGGTTCCAGGCCAAGCGCCGGAAGAAGCGTATGATTCAAAAATCCGCTGCCGTTGCTAAGGAATGCAAAGACAAGGCAGCTGACCACCACCATTGAAATCAGGTACGGAATCAAAATAATGGTCTGATACGTCTGCTTTGCGCGTTTGCTGCGGATTTCATTTAAAATAATAGCCACCGAAATTGCCAGCACCGCCCCCAAAATAATAAATACCAGATTATACAAAACCGTATTGCGTGTAATGAGCCATGCATCGCTTGTCTTAAAAAGGAATTCAAAGTTTTTCAACCCGATATTCGGGCTATGGTAAAGGCCATCCCGGACATTATACTGTTTAAAGGCAACTGCAATGCCGGTCATGGGAATATAGTTATTAATGAGCAGATAAACCGTACCCGGAAGAAGCATCAGGTATAACGGCCAATTCCTCCTGTTTTGATAGAAAACGGCGGCACGGATATTTCCGCCCGCCGTTCAATCAGCTTCAAATCATATTTACTGTGCCAGGAATGCGTCAAGCTGTGCCTGTTTCTCAGCAATGATAGTATCAAGGCCGGCCGCTTTCAATTCTTCATTGAACTTCGGCAGCGCTTCCTCAGGATCCAGTTCCCCCCAGCGCAGCCCCACATCATACTTGGCAATTACATTATTGCAGGCGGTAATCTCATTTAAAACACTGGAATTATCAAAACGGAATCCAAGTGCAGGGCTTACACTTGCACTATTGCTGAATTCAATGTTCTGTGCCCAGATATCCGGATCAGTCCCTTCATAAACTGCGGCAAGAGAACTGTTTGGCCAGGGCCAGTCCATGGAATCCCAGGTACTGCCCTCCAGGGAGCGGACAGAACTGCGGCTGTCGTCCGTATACTCGTAATGTACTCCCTCAATACCATTGGTAAGCAGATTTGCAATTTCCTTATTTGTATACATCAGATTCCAAAGCTGCATCGCCTTTTCCGGATGCTTTGATACAGAAGGAATGAAGAAAGAAGATCCTCCGGCATCTGATGTTATAAACGGGCTTACAAGCTCTATAACAACCCCTTCTTTACCCCAATCCTTGGAAAGCTGCTGCGATTTTAAAGGCCCGTTATTCTCAAACGCGGCAAAGCCTACGGAGCTGCACAGATTATTCTCATTGCTGGTGGTAACATCCGGCATGAGAAGCCCGTCCTGTTTCCACTGATACATCATTTCACAGAATTCACGATAAGAATCCGTTTCGTACATATTTACAACCTTCGTACTGCCATCATGCACGTTCTCCAGAATACCGAGCGCATCCCAGAAACCGGTGCCAAGGTTATCAAAAGCAAAGGTTTTCTGCATGCCGCCTGCCCAGCTGTTTACCACAGGGTACATATCAGGATGGGCTTCTTTTACCCGGACCAGCAAATCATGCATTTCCTCCCAGGTCTTAACAGTCTTGGGATCAACCTCAAGCTCTTCAAGGATGTCCTGACGCACCGCCATACCGTAACTATTTGCAAAGCAGGTTACATTAGGAATGGAATACAAAGTACCATTTACTTTTCCCATAGCCAGATTCTCTTCACCAACAGCTGACACAGCATCCTGTCCGTACTGCTCCACCAGCTCCTCAAGGGGTGTTGCCATTCCGTTATTGACAAGTGTGACCAGGCCGCCTGAATAGGTATGATAATTAACCAGATCCAGCTGCTCACCGGAGGTAAGCGCAAGATTCAGTTTTTCACCGTCACCGCTACGCACAAGCTCGATTTCTACACCGATTTCGTCCCGTGTAATCTCATTAATTGCTTCCGCCACTGCTGCACAATCATCAGAGGTTGCCGTGTAACCAAAGCCCCAGACACGGAGTTTTACTATTTCGTCATTATCTGTTTCGCTCCCGGCTGCTGCAGAAGATGCGTTTCCCGCTGCCGAAGTACTGCCTGCCGCCCCTGTATCACTGCTGCCTCCGCAGCCGGTGACAGGAAGTGTCAGCATTGCAGCGGTGAGAACTGTCATTCCCAACCTGTTTAAAAAGTTTTTCATAAAATTGCTCCTTTCATCATTACCATCTCGGATAACTGTTAAATCAATTTTATCTTTTATACGGCTGCTTCTCTGTAATTTATCCGAAGAGAATTGTTGAAAATCCGATGTATGGCTGTACCGCAAAGGAAGCTGATGTTAAAAATCCTACTTCCGGATGTTGCTTTTCCGACTTTTCCCCAAAACCTTCTTATAATATGCTATAATCCCTGAAAAAGAAGCTGATTGAAATATTTGAAACACAATAAAAATACAGGGAGTGCTTACAGTATGAATGTTTTTTTCAAGAGTCATAATACAACATCCTTCCGCAACACGGCAATATTGACTATGTCAGTTATCGTACTCCCGCTGTTCATCGTTGTGGTACTTTTTGATGTGTATACCGTCTGGCAGCAGAAGACCGCTGTCCGCAATTCCCGTTACAGTACTCTTTCTGCATACCAGGCGCAATTTGAAAATACGCTCCGTGTAACCGAGGACTTTTTAACCGATACCGTTGTAAACAGCATGGATTTTGCTTCCATTATTTACGCCAGGACAAAAACAGATGCATATGTGGCATCCCAGGCAGTCGGGGTTCCATGTAAGGTACAGCTGAAAGCCAATGAACTTTTAGGCAGCTTCTGTACCTATTCCACAGCCTTTGATTATTATCGGATCTCATATACCGGCTCCTATCCCCAGTCAGATCTTGCCGTTCTGCGCGCAGCGGTCAAAGCTGCTGCCGAAGCCGGGCCCGCGGCAGCCGGATGGATTCCTCTTTCCTTCTCTGACCGCACTGTGCTGTTAAATACCTATGTACGCAACCAAACTGTTTTTGCCGCTATGATAGATCCGGCCCGGCAGAGCTATTCTGTGCTGGGTGAAAATAATCTGATTTTTTACATTATGCAGGACGGAACTCCCTATGCTTGCAATATTGCTTTTCATGCAGATGCCATTCCCCTCCCCGGAAAAGATACCGGTGTTACTTTTCAGGCTGATAACGGCAGGGAATATGATTTAACCTTCCTTCCCCTTTCCCGGGAAAACGGATATATTGTCTATGCCACGCCTTCCGTTTCTTTGTTAAAAATGCTCAACTTCACCCAGCGCGTACTGTTGGCGATTACCCTGGGACTGCTGATTTCCATTCCTCTCTGCTGGCTCAGCCTGCGGCAGTTTATACTGGAGCCCTTAAACACCCTTACCCAAACCACGCAGGCCATCCAAAACGGAGATACACAAATCCGGGTGCCGCAGGAATCCAGAATCCAGGAAGTAAATGATATTTCCGGAACCGTTAATACCATGCTGGATATTATCCGTCAGCAAAAGATCGATTTTTATGAACAGAAGCTGGAAACCCAGCAGGCACAGCTGCAATATTTACACATGCAGATCCGTCCCCACTTTTTCCTGAACTGCCTGAATATGATTTACTCCATGGCCGGAGAAAAAAAATACGCTGACATCCAGGAATTGATTCTCGATCTTTCCACGTATCTGCGCAGTACCTTTAAAAACAGCTTCAAGCCAGTCTCTCTGGAGGAAGAAATACGGTCCGTAAACAGCTATATCCGTATCCAACAGATTGGAACGGAACTGCCGCCGCAGCTGGATTTTGAAATAGATGCTGACATTTCACAGGCGTCCATTCCGCCCCTGAGTATTTTAACCTTTGTGGAAAATTCCATTAAGCATTCCTCGCTGATAGATACCCCTTTGGAAATCCGTATCAAGTGCCGGAAGCTTGCCAGCGAGGACGGCGGTTACTTAAACATCACAGTTTCTGACAACAGTGCCGGCTTCCCTGCAGAAATCCTGAAAACACTTAATGGCCCGGCCAATGAGGTATACAATGATTATCATGTGGGCATAGCCAATCTGAAACAGCGGCTGCGTCTTCTGTATGGGGAAAAAGCCACTCTGTATTTCAGGAATCTGGCCGGCGGCGCCTGTGCTGAACTATTTCTTCCCATACATGCAAACATTTCCGGAGGTGATTTACAATGACTGTTCTCCTGGTAGACGATCAAATAAGTATTTTAAGCGGTCTTATGTCCGGATTGGACTGGGATGCTTTGGGAATTACATCCGTCAGAACTGCAGGCAATGCCATCCAGGCCAGGGAAATACTGGAAAAGGAACGAATCGACGTTCTTTTATGCGATATAGAAATGCCCGGAGAAAATGGGCTTTCCCTTCTGCGATGGGCACGCAGGCAGGGAATGGACTTTGTCTGTATATTTCTTACTTCCCACGCTGATTTTATGTATGCCAAAGAAGCCATCAAGCTCAACTGTTTCGACTACATTCTGCAGCCCGCACGTTATGAGGATATTCAATCCACCGTGGCAAAGGCGATTCAACGGGTAAAAAAAGAACATGCGGAAAAAGAACTGGAGCAATATGGAACGCTTGCCAAGCTGCACACCCCCGGCCTGCTTCAGAACCTGTTCAGCGACTGGGCCGCCGGCAAAACACTTTCCATTTCTGCTTTACGCGATGTGCTCCGGCGGTTGGGAAAGGAGGTTACCCCCGCAACTGACTGTTTTTCCATTTGGGGACATATACTGCGGTGGCATACCCTGCCCTGGCCCGCCCAGGAATGGAACTTCGCCCTCAACAATATTGTCACTGAGGTATACGAAGAAAAACATTACGGAATATTGTCTTTTACGATTGACTCCACCTCTATGGGGTGGCTTATCTACGCACCGAACGGACGTTTCACCGATCCGGATACCATACTGGAGCCTTTAAGCAGAGCCTACCCCATAATTTCCGGACATATGCACTGTGACATCGCATTTTACTGCAGCCCGGCGGTCCCGTTGAATCAGCTCAATACACTGTCAGGGGGGCTGCTTCAGGCCAAAAGGGACAATGTCCTGCAGACAAGCGGAATATTCAGTACCGGTACGGCCGATTCACAGCCTCATTTTGCCAGGTATGCGGATAACTTACAGATACGCAGATGGGAAAACCTTCTTGCAGAAGGGGACGGGCAGACTGTATGTGAGGAAGTATATCATTTTTTTGATGACGCCATCAAAAAAAAGCAGGTAAACCACAGATTTCTCCATATCTTCTGGGTTCAATTCCAGCAGATTATACTCAACGCGTTAAATACTCCGGGAAGGGAGCTACAAAAAATCCTGCCCCTGCTGGAACGGGGCGAGAATGCCCGTTCCCTGCCGGAAATGCGTGAAGTCGTTAAGGAGACGACCCATTACTTCCAGTCAGAGGAAAGCTCCTGCGGAAATGAAAAAAATGCGGTGGAACGGGCCAAAATCTATCTGGAAAATCATATAGACCAGCCCTTGTCCGCCGCAGATGTGGCCGCCGCATTGTTTATGAATGCCGATTATCTGTCCCGTCTGTTTAAAAACGAATGCGGTATTACGCTCAAAGAATATATTTTAAAAATCAAAATGGAATCGGCCCGGAACCTGCTGCAAACCACCGCTCTTCCCGTCAGTGTGATTGCCTCAAAACTCGGATATGATAATTTCTCCTACTTTTCCCAGGCCTATCGGAGAGTTATGGGGGTATCCCCTACGGATGAACGGAAAGACTGAACTATCAGAGCTGCTTTTGCTTCCTATAAGTGAGCGCAAGCTTGCTGAAAAAGTCCTCCAGGATAAATCTTGCATCCATCTTATGATAAACACGGATTTTCCTATAGCCGGTATTATGCACGTAGGTCATATCCATGTTGAACCGAGGGGCTTCCTGCATATTATAATAGTAACTGTTGTCATGCAGCAATACGCCTATTGTACAGGAATCCCCAAGTCCCCAGGTTTCTCCTGAAGTCCAGTGGGCATAAGGGGAGTCATTAAACTCAGAAAGCTGTTCAAAAAGATACCTTCCGATTTTCCCATATGGTCTTACCTTTTGTTCAAGTTCTGCTATCCCGCAGATTACCTCACTGACACAATCTGCCGGTATCTGCCAGACCTTCATATCAGATTCCATTATTATGTTAGCCGCGAGGATATCATTGCTTAAATTGAATTCCATTCCACCAGCCGGGTAGGCTGCGCCTCCATTCCAAATGGCTGTCACCTTATCCTGTATTTCAGGATACTCCAGCAAAGCACACGCCATATCTGTGATTGGCCCCATAAATAAAACGTATAAAGGGGATGGATCATCTTTCAAAGCCTCTCTGACAATCAGATCTGCCCCCTCGGAATACTCATATATTCCCCTGGATTCAATCGATTTGGCGGCGCCTTTGTAAACCTTTACATCAGATTCCATCATTTCTTTTAATTTCAGACATTCTTTATAACTATCCTCCATGGAATTCTCAGAGTGGAAGTTACCGAAATGTGCAGCTATAATGCCTGCGATCTTGAATTTAGGAGTAAGCATCGCATGGACGATAGCAAACTGATCATCCGCCTCATTTTTTGCATCTGAATCAATAATGATTCTTACCTTTTTATGTTCCGGGCAGTTGTAATGATAATTCATAATTATCCTCCTTCCTTATATACTACAAGTTTACCACCGGCTTAATCAGGAATCTTTATATAATCTTACTACTTACTTTATATAATCCGACTTAATATCAGTGCTAATTAGTGTACTTCAAATGGGTTTACAGCATATAGGAAGCAAGCTCAGCGAACTTTCTATTATCATGAATGAAAAAGCGACAATTGCTGCCGCTTTTTCATCCCGGAAATCTTATGTTCAATTCTTTACATCCTCGCCGCCAGTTTTTCTGACCCGCCGTTCAGCAAGCTCCGCCTGTATCTGCGGCAGCTTCTTCTCCAGGTCAAACCCACGGAAAACAAAATACATCAGAAGATTCGTCACGAGCGGCAGATAATTGGAAAAGCCGTATATTGCATATCTCATGGAAGTGGTTGCAACCTGCAGCGTGGCATCATAGGCGCCGATTGCCAAAAAGGCGGACAGGATAACGGAGGCAATTCCGCCGCCAATCTTATTTCCAATGCCGATGGCTCCTGAGGAAACCGCCACAAGCTTTTTATCATACTTATATTCATTATAGTCTACTGCCATTGCCAGAAGCACACCGTAAAGACACATCAGCGGAATCTGTACAAAGCTGCCGATTAACCCCACAATAAAATATACTCCCATATTTGCTGGGACTGCACAGCGGATCGCAGCGGTAAATGCCGCTCCCAGAAGGCCGATATTGACGGTCTTTTTTACACCCATTTTAGAAATAATCGGTTTGGACAAAAGAAATCCCGCCACAGTTGCCAGCATACCGAACGCTCCCATCAGGGCAACCAGGTTATCATTTCCGAAAATCCACTTGCAGTAATATGCACCGGATGTGCCGGAAATTGTATTCGTTATCTGTGTAATGATATTGAAGCAGAGTACAATCACCCAGTACTTGTTTTTAAAGAGGAACCGGACTGCTTCTTTCAGCGGAACTGCTTCCTCCTCTTCTTGTGCAGCTTTTGCGGAATCTTCAACAAATTCCGCCTTGCGTCCATTGTTATAGCAAACCAGAAGAAGCAGTAAAACTACCAGGGCAATTACAACGCCATACTTGATCCATGCATTCTGCGTCCCTCCCAATATATTGGTTACGGGAATTGTCGCAATGGCAATCATCATGCCTGCGCCATAGCTTCCAACTGCACGGAACACCCCCATATTTTCCCGCTCACTCTGGCTGTTGGTCCGTACCACCATCACAGCGGAAAAAGGCGTTCCGATAAGGGTCCCGCAGACAGCCGTCAGGAGGATATTGGTAACCATCACATAGATAAGGGCCGGTATCTGTCCCGCCTGGATCGGTACCGTAAACATCAATATGATAGCTACGGAAAGCGGCACTGCCATACGGATCATCCATTTATAGTATTTTCTGTTCCCGCCTTTGGAATGGTCAATGATGTTTCCGACCCAGATGTCCGTCAGTGCGTCCACAACCTTGGAAATCAGCATCATCAGCCCTACGCCGCCCACGGCCAGCCCGACCTTATCCGTGTAAAAATAGGTCAGCTGTCCTACCAGGTTTCCCATCAGCCCCAGGGCAAACTGTCCGCCCATATCAGCCATATAATCCCGTTTTCTCATTACCCGCTTCACCCCGGCCTTATCAAAACCGAGGTCTTTTTTTGTTCTGCTCATCTCTTCCCTCTCCTTTGTTTCAATCCACTGTTTTCTTATCTATATGTAAAATATAATTTGCTCCTGCAAACTCTCCCGTCAGCTTGAAGCGAACGCCCTCCCGCGTCTTTTCACCTTCATAGGAACCAATCGGTTCCCCTACCGGATTTAAAACCTCAAACCTCGCCGCTTCCGCTTTCACCAAAAGGGTTCCTTCCAGCGTTTCCACGAACAATTTCCCCTGAAAAGTCACAGCTGTAAAGGAAATGCCCATCATTGACGGTCCGGGGTTATAGACAGTTTCATCCATGCCCGTCGTCCCCAGGGCGGTCAGTATAAACTCCTTCGCTTCCGACAACAGCTCCTTATCTTCTGGTAGCAGCGCCAGGGAAATCCGTTCATTTTTTACCTGCACGTAGATTTCATCGG
>OHDQ01000598.1_pt1 | contig 13197 bp, 9 predicted proteins | sample 1606421 | NCBI WGS metagenome assembly OHDQ01 (sample SAMEA3879589, study PRJEB24766) | human gut metagenome | biome: human-associated habitat; feature: feces | place: USA | collected 1985/1987
TAAGAAGATATAAAAAGATAGTCAAAAAGACATATATAATTTTTTATTAAATCCCATATTTAACAATCTATAAACCTAAAAAGTATAATCATTTCGCAATGTCATTCGTAATATGTATTATTCAATTCGCAGAATATCAAAAGTTTTATTGATATTCTGCGAATTATATTGTATGATATGCGAAAGAGATGTTAATTCTTATAATGATTGGAGTTGTTAAATGATGATGACATGTAAGGAAAAAGCAGTTGAATGGAGTCTTTCTATACGTTCAGTAAATAGTTTATGCAAACAAGGAAAAATTAAAGGCGCAATGAAAGTAAAAGGCATCTGGAAGATTCCGGATGATGCAGAAAAACCAATTGATGGTCGCATCACCTCTGGCGAATATACTACATCTATGGAGCCTAAAGTTCTCAAGGCTCTTCCAATAGGAATATCCGATTACGCACGAGCCCAGTCACAATATTACTATGTGGATAAAACTTTAATGATAAAAGAATTTCTTGACCAGAAACCTCTTGTTTCTTTATTCACCAGACCCCGACGTTTTGGTAAAACTTTGAACATGGATATGCTCAGAACATTTTTTGAAATTTCAGATGAGGATACAAGCAAATATTTTGTTGGAACGAATATATGGAAATGTGGTAAGACATATCGCGACCATCAGGGAAAATATCCTGTTATTTTCCTTACTTTTAAAGATGTAAAATTTGACTCCTGGGAAATAACACTTGATAAAATAAAAGAACTTTTGCAGGCAGAATTTGGAAGACATCAGATACTTCTTAACAGCGATAAACTTGCTCAGTACGAAAAAGAATATTTTTTAAGAATTCTTAATGGAACCGCATCAGAAGTAGATCTTACTTCTGCACTCGAAAAACTTTCACTAATGTTGAAAAAGCACTATGCTATAGCACCAATCATTATTATTGATGAATATGATACACCGATCCAGGAAGGTTATTCAAAAGATTTCTACGATGAAATCATTGGATTTATGAGAAATTTCTTCTCTGGTGCATTCAAAGATAACAAGAACCTTTCTTATGGGTTTCTCACCGGTATCCTTAGAATCGCACAAGAAAGCATTTTCAGCGGACTTAATAATTTAAATGTGAATTCCATTATGGATTCTGAATATGATCAATTCTTTGGATTCACTCACCAAGAAGTACATGAAATGCTTGAATACTATAACCTTCTTGATAAAGAAGAAGAACTAAAGAATTGGTATGATGGATATCTTTTCGGAAATGAAGAAATCTATAATCCCTGGTCCGTAATCAATTACGTATCAAAGAACTGTGTTCCACAAGCTTATTGGGTGAATACCGGAAATAACGAGATTCTTGACGATGTGTTAAAAGTTGTAACTGATGATATTACAGAGCGTCTCCATGCTCTGTTACAAGGTGATAGTGTTGTTGCAAGAATAGATCAGAATGTTGTTTATCGTGCACTTTCCGAAGATCCTGGCAATATTTATAGTTTACTTTTAGTAGCCGGATACCTCAGGATTTCAAAGAAAGAGCTTCAACCGGATGGTTCCTATTTATGCGAAGTATCCATTCCAAACAGAGAAATCTCCGCTGTTTATAAGAGTGAAATTCTCTCTCACTTATTACAGGTTGGCGCTATTACAAGAACAACTGCTAATAAGATTGCTGAGAGTCTTTATATTGGCGACTTTGTGAAATTACAAAAAGCCATTGGTGAATATATGGATAAATCCATCAGTTTCTACGATGGCGGTTCCGAAGGATTTTACCACGGTTTAATCCTAGGTCTCATTGCTTTGATGGATAACCAGTACAAGATTAAATCCAACCGTGAATCCGGAGATGGCAGATACGATATCTCCCTATTCCCGAAAACTTCAAAATATCCAGGTATCATTATGGAATTTAAATGGGGAAGCAATCTGGATTCAGATATACTTGATAAACTCGCTAAAGATGCGTTAGATCAGATTGATACAAAACGGTATGATTCAGAAATGTCTGAGCTTGGCATTACCAATATACTCAAACTTGGAATTGCTTTTTCCGGCAAAAAATCAAAAATCAAAACAGAATAATTTTTTGAAAAAATTGATGCTCGGAAGGTCTGCTGACTATCCGGGCATCATCCTTTATAAACGTATGGCTCCATACAAAGCCCATTCAGCCAATGATAAACACTCTTCCCCCATTCTACAAAAAACGCCCCCTAGCATCCCTAAACGCCTCATAATTTGCTGTTTCACATCCTGTGTGATAAACTGCATACTCAATCACATCAAAAATTTCCGGGGGGGACCGAAAGGCTCCACATCCGAATGCTCCCAGAAGCAATACCTCTGCCTTATTTGCAACCGCCACCTCAAAATTCTTTGAATTTCTACTCCTGTGCAGTTTTTTAATTCCTGATAAGAAATATCTGCTTTCTTGCCGGTATTGGGATTCACTCGATTATGAGGTATTGTTCTTAAATTTGGTGCTACACATGTGATTACGTCCACATCCCACCACCTGGATTAGTTGCAGAAGCAAAATTAAGTACACAGACTCTTTTATTCTGCTTTGCATAACTTTCAGAAGCTTCCAAAGTTCTTTTCCCAGATACAATTACGTTACCGGCATGTCACCCCAACTCCTGCAGCATCCTCTCCGGATCCTCTGCCGCCTTCACTTTATCATTGCTTTTTATGATGACTCCTTCTTCATCAATAAGGTAGGTGGTCCGCACCACACCCATGGACACTTTCCCGTAGTTCTTCTTTTCTTTCCAGACATCATAGGCTTCAATTACCTTTCGATCTGTATCAGAAAGCAGGGTGAACGCCAATCCGTACTTCTCCTCAAACTTTTTATGGGAAGCAACGGAATCTTTGCTCACTCCCAGAATGACCGCACCTTTTTCTGTAAACTGGGGATATCTTTCAGAAAAACCACAGGCCTGTTTCGTACATCCGGGTGTGTTGTCTCTTGGATAAAAATATAAAATAACTTTCTTACCAGCATAATCACTTAACTTGTGCATCTGTCCATTTTGATCCGGTAATTCAAAATCCGGCGCTTTTGTTCCTGCTTCTAACATAATCCTTACCTCCTGTGTTGAAATTGGTTGATAAAAATCACCTTATTTACAAAAACTGCCTGGTAAAATGTCTCTCCCACACCCACCAGGCAGTCTCCTCTTCTTTATCGTTCTCTTTTTTATTTTACTTCCACCAGTTCAATGCGGAAATTCAATTCTTTTCCTGCCATTTCATGATTAGCGTCAAAGGTAATGGTTGTCTCATCCTTTGCAGTTACTTTCACAGGGAATGGCTGTCCCATCTGGTTGGTGAGATATACCTGCTGTCCTGGTTCCAGGTCTTCGGAACCTGCAAGTTCTGCGATTTCCACTGTAAAAATTGCATTTGGATTTGGCATACCATAGGCTTCTTCTGGCATCAGGTGAACGTCTACAACCTGACCAACTTCCATATCAGCCACTGCTGCGTCAAAGCCGCGAATCATCTGACCTGCTCCACAGGTAAATTCCAGTGGTTCCCCTCTGTCGTAAGAAGAATCAAACTGTGTTCCATCATTAAAAGTTCCTTTATAATGAGTGCGGCAGATTTTTCCAACATTACGTCCAGTAAGTTCCGGCTGTTTTGAGCCACATCCGCCTCCGCAGTTGCCTCCACAGCTATGTCCGTCTTCATGATTGCCACAGCTATGACCTTCTTCGTGATGATGATCACAGTTTACTCCGGTAGATACCAGTTCACCCTTCAAATAGGCTTCTACTGCCTGGTCTGTATCCCCTTTTGCTCCTGAGCATACTTCAATGCCGGCTTCCGCAAGAGCAGCCTGAGCGCCTCCTCCAAGGCCTCCGCAGATCAATACCTCTACAGAACGCTCTGCTAAAAGTCCTGCCAGAGCTCCATGTCCTGTTCCGTTGGAACTCATTACTTCGCTGGAAACCACTTTGTTATCTTCCACTTCATATAATTTGAAATACTCTGTTTTTCCAAAATGCTGAAATACGTTTCCATTGTCATAAGTTACTGCTATTTTCATTTTGTGTCCTCTTCTTTCTTTTTATTCGCCACCGGCGTGTACTATATTCATTTTATCACATTGCTTGTTTTTTGTGTAAACTTTTTATCCCAATAATTCTTTTATCATTTCTTTGTTAAATACTACCTGTGCCACATGCTCTGCCTCAATCTGATACAGGGCATTGGCCGCAATATGCTCTGCTGCCTGCTCCAGATCCCGGATTCCTGAGGTATCCTGATATTTTTCAATCACTGCATCCAGGGCTTCTTCTGTCACTACACATTCCGATTCCTTCATTCCCATGCGTTTTAATACTTTTGGAAGAGAGAATCTGGAAAAAATGATTTTCTTTTCTTCCGGTGTATAGTCTGGAATATCAATCACCGCAAATCTGGACATCAAAGGCGCGCTAATCTGCTCTTTATCATTGGCTGTGGCAATGGGATAAACACCTACAGTTGGAATCATACATTCCATGTAGTTATCGGTAAAGCCCAAATTATCCAAAAGGGTCAGCAGCACATCTGCAGGATTTCCGTTTCCTTTTCCAGCGGCAGCCTTATCTAACTCATTAATAATAAATACCAGGCTGGAAGCCCCTGCCATAGAAAAAGCCTCCATAATAATGCCCGGTTTTGCGTTGGCATACACCCTGGAGCTTCCGGTAAGCTGTTCCGGGTCATTGATGGAACTCATATCCAACGTTGTCCATGGCAGTTTCAAAATCCGCGCCACTGCATAGGCAATCTGTGATTTTCCCGTTCCTGCAGGTCCCACCAGCAAAAGTCCATAGGCAGGCAATGTATGGGTACGGTTAATCTGAATAATGGTTTCAATAATTCTCTGTTTCACCCGCTCCATGCCATACAGTTCCTCATCCAGAATCCTTCTGGCTTCTTTTGGGTCAATGGAGCCAAAATAATTGTTCTTCCACTGAATATTCATCATAATAGAAAGGGCTCTCTGGGCATGGCGGCGTTCCTCCTGGGAAACTTCATTAGAACGTGCCACTGCCAGATTTCTTCTTGCCCAGAGCCGGATATTATCTGGCAAAGTGCGTCCCGCACAAGTCATAAAATCGGTAATACTCTGCAAACTGGTAAGCTTCATCTCATCCCCCAGCTCTTCTTCGTCCTCTTCTCCCACATCTTCTACAGGAGCATTGCTGGCTAAAAGCCGCTCAATCATAAATTGCAGAAATCCGTCTTCTGCAGAAAGTTTGGTTCCCCCGCCAAAAGCGATTTCCCGGATTTTATATACTGCATACCCTCTCTCCTGGTTCTCCCCGGAAAGGCGCACATTAATATGATGCTCTCCCAGCCATCTTATAAGGCTTACAAATCTGGAATCCATCTGAAGAATATCTCCTGTTGGATTTCCTTCCTCTTCCTGAAATTCAAAGGAAGTCCTTTGATTAGGATTGGTAAAAAAACCACAGGAATGATGTGGCCATTTCTGCTTCTGATTATCCAAAATCAAGATAGGCATTTCCGGTGTGGTCTCCGGCTCATTAGACGGAAAGGTTATGTAAGTACATTCTGCCTCTTTTTCCGTGTTAGAGACATTACTAAAATCAAATACTGGCATATTCAAAACTCCTTTTCTTTTATCATTTTGTTTTTTTATTCAATTCTTCATGCATCATGGTCATAAGAACCAGCAAAATCAGCAGATATACCGGCAGCAGCGCCACGCTGATATGATTGGCTATAATGCCGAATAAGGGCGGCATGACACAGGTTCCCACATAGGCCATAGCCATCTGCACTCCAATAATAGCCTGAGATTTATCTGCTCCAAAGTGGGCCGGCGTGGAATGGATGACACAAGGGTAAACCGGCGCGCATCCCAGACCAATGAGAATCAGACCTGCCACAGAAAGATTTGCCCCCATGGGGATGAGCATCACCACAATTCCAAGGGCAATAGTTCCCAGCCCCAGACGTATCATCTGAGTATCATTGAATTTCATAGTCATAAAACCGCTGGCTGCCCTTCCAAGGGTAATGCCAATGTAGAACATACTGGCAAAACCAGCCGCTGTTTCCGCTGCCATGCCTTTGTACAAAACCAGATAACTGCTGGCCCACAAACCTGCTGTCTGCTCCACTGCGCAATAACAAAAGAAACAAATCAGAACCTCTTTTGCTCCGGGAATACGAATAATTTCCGGCAGAGAAAGAATTTTGTCTGCTTCCTCTCCTTTTCCCTGTTCCCCTCCTGCCTTTCTGCCCTTCCACATGGGAAGGCTGAGAAACAAAATCACAGTAAGCACCACCTGCAGCATGCCAATCCAGCGGTATCCTGCATTCCAGGTCTTTCCTCCTGTTAATGCAAAGCCCATAATATAAGGCCCCAGAGAAGCTCCCACACCCCACATGCAATGCAGCCAGCTCATATGGCGGCTTTCATAATGCAGCGCCACATAATTATTCAAAGACGCATCCACACTTCCTGCACCCAGTCCGTAAGGAATTGCCCACAGACAAAGCATCCAGAAGGAATGGCTAAAAGAAAATCCAAAAAGCGCTGCTGCGGTCATGGCAACGCTGATGGCAGTTACCTTGCCGGTTCCCAGTTTTCTGGTGAGCCGGTCACTTTGTAAACTGGAAACAACGGTTCCCAGGGCAATAATCATGGAAATAATTCCCGCATAAGAAACCGGAACGGAAAATTCCCCATACATAGTAGGCCAGGCAGAGCCAAGAAGCGCATCCGGCAATCCCAGGCTGATAAAAGAAAGATAAATAATTCCAAGCAATAACGATATCATGTTGTCCTCCTCAAGTTCTTTGTTGTCAAAAGGATTATACAACAATTTCTTCCAATCTTCCACCTCAACCTGTCTGTCAGCTATAAAAAAATTGACATTCCAAAAAAACTGTGCTATCCTAATGCCAGTTAAATAGAAAAGGCTGTGACAAGAAATAGTAAGTGTCCCGGAAATCACAGAGAGAAGGCGGCTGGTGAAAGCCTTCATGGAAGAGATACCCAACCCGTCTTTGAGCCTGTATAAGAGTGCGGATGAATTCCGAATTTAGGTGGTACCGCGGACTTGTAGCTTGTTCGCCCTAAGCTGATTGTTTTGGCTTGGGGCGTTTTTTATTTTACATTTAGGAGGTAAAACATATGAAACTGGAAAAACTTGTAGGGGATCGCTTTAAAGAAAAACCCTCTGACTGCGTGGTAGACAGCCATGCCCTGATGATTCGGGGCGGCTATATGAAATATGTGGCAAATGGCATTTATTCTTCCTACACTCCTCTGCGGAGAATCACACATAAAATTGAGGAAATTATCCGGCAGGAAATGGAAGCCATAGACGGACAGGAAGTGCAGTTTCCTGTAGTTCTTCCCGGCTCTTTATGGGAAGAATCCGGACGATATGAAAGTGTGGGAAAAGAACTTATGCGTTTCCGGGACCGCAACAACAGTTCTCTGGTTCTTGGTATGACCCACGAAGAGGCTGCAGTTCATCTGGTACGGGAATATGCCCAGAGTTATACTAAATATCCTTTTATGATTTATCAGATTCAGACTAAATTCAGAGATGAAGCCCGTCCAAGAGCCGGACTGATTCGTGTCCGGGAATTTACTATGAAGGATGCTTATTCCTTTCACACTAGCCAGGAAGATCTGGAAACTTATTATCAACGCTGTCTTAAGGCTTACCACCGGATTTATAAAAGGGTAGGACTGCCGGAAGTCATTGCTGTGGCTTCTGATTCCGGTATGATGGGCGGCAACGTTTCCCATGAATTTATGCTCCTCACTCCCATTGGAGAAGATTCCATTGCCATCTGCCCGGATTGTGGATATTGCGCTAATATGGAAGCAGCAGAAAATATTCTTCCAAAAAAATCCTGTAAAACATCTGAACCATTAGCTCTGGTTCATACCCCGGATATTCACACCATTGAGGAGGTTTGCGAATTTCTTCACAGTCCAAAAGAGCAATCCTGCAAAGCTGTGGTTTATCAGAAAAACGCAGATGACAGCTACGTTGTTTTGTTCATTCGCGGGGATTTAGAGGTAAATGAAACCAAGCTTACCAATTATCTGAAAGAAGAAATCCATCCTGCAGTCATTACCCCGGAATCAGGCCTTCATGCCGGTTATATTGGGCCTTACAATTTACAGATAAATGGCAAGGCAGTGATTCTCTATGACCGCTCCTTAGAGGGCGCAAAAAATCTTTCCTGTGGCGCCAACCAAGAAGAATATCATTATACCGGATTGGATATGGAACGGGAACTTCCGGATGCAGCATATCATGATTTTGCCAAAATTCAGGAAGGTGGCATTTGTCCACACTGCGGTAAACCATCCATTACCATTTCCCGTGGAATTGAAGTAGGAAATATCTTTCAGCTTGGAACCAAGTATACCAGATCCATGAATATGACTTATATTGATGAAAATGGCAAAACACAGTACCCTGTTATGGGATGTTATGGAATCGGTGTTGGCCGTCTGGCTGCCGCAGTGTGCGAAGCCCATCATGATGAATACGGTCCTATCTGGCCTATGTCCATTGCACCCTGGCAGATTCACTTGTGTGCAGTCCGCTCAGATGATGCGCAGGTAAATGTCTTTGCCGACCAGCTTTACGAAGAACTTTTGAAAAAAGGCGTGGAAGTCATCTACGATGACCGGACTGTGCGGGCTGGCGTGATGTTCTCAGACGCTGATTTGCTGGGTGTGCCTCTAAGAGTTGTAGTAAGCCCAAGAAATCTGAAACAAAATCAGTTAGAAGTGGTTTCCAGAGATAAGACTTTTTCAGAGAATATTCCTGCGGAATCTGCGGCAGAACGTTTGATGGAGATTTTAAAAGAACGACTCTAAAAAATAGCACCATTATTTTGACACATTTCAGCTCAAAGCAGACTTATACTGAGCCGGAATGTGTCAAAATTTCTTCTCTCTCATCCGGTTCTCCGTATTTTTCTCCGGTATTCACTAGGTGTCCTCCCATACTTCTGCTGAAACGCCCGGTTAAACGTCCTCTGGCTTTCAAACCCGGCTTCCAGATAAACATCCGTAATCCTTTTATCTGTATTTTCCAGCAGAGAGGACGCATAGTTCAGCCGGATTTCATTCAAATACTGATTAAAATTCGTATGAAAGACACCGGAAAAAACTTTGGATAAGGCAAACTTATTGATCCCAAGGGCTTCTGCCACACTTCCAAGTGTCAGTTCTTCCTGAAAGTGGGATAACAGATACGTCATAACAGTATATATCAGATCATGACTCCCCATATTGTCTTTTTCTATAAATTGAAACAACTTGCTGCACTGATACAATATAATCTGTAAATAAGCCTGCCCCACGATTTCATTGACCTCCCCCATACGAATCAGACATTCCAGAGAATTTCTGATTTCATACGGAAGATCTGCTTTTTTCATCACTGGATTTTCCGGACATTTTTTCTGCAGCAAAGTCATAAACGGTCCACTAAGTTCCAGGGAAGCATAAAACTGATACACTTCGTTGCTTCCTTTGGAAAATACCTGATAATGGTGGATTAAATCCGGGAAAACCACTGCAAAGTCCCCTTTTTCCATGTGATACAGTTCATAACCAATGCCAAGCTCCAGCTCCCCTTTTGTTACATATACCAGTTCTATGGCATTATGAAGATGCGGGGGAACGTGATGCGGTTTTTTCCTTATCATACTGAACTTTTCTGTTTTCTCTTCGTAAGATGGCTGCATCCTTTTTCCCTCTTCCCTTCAAGATTTGGCTGTTTCTTTTTTTCATTTGGCATGCACTCCTTCCCCGGATACGCTATAATAAAGCCAGAAATCAGGAAAGGAGGCTACCGAAAATGAAAAAACTAATCCATTATTTAGAAAAAGTGATGAATTTCTATGCTGCTTATTTTACCTGTACCAATTATCATCTTCCTCTTTAAGCGCCTGCTCCTGCAGGAGTTTCTCATTGGCACGTTCCACATTCATTTTGGACATGATAAATGTGATAATAAGCGTAATCACTACCGGAACCCAAAGATACATAATCTGAAGCATCTGGATACAGGAATCACTCTGCACCGCCAGGGTTCCGTCAAAACCGCTGAGGTCCAGAAGCCAGCCGGTAATGGCAATTCCAATTCCGCCACCCAGCTTAATACCAAGGGAAGTACAGGAATACATGGTTCCATCTACTCTTTTCTTCTTTGTCAGATACGTATATTCTGAACAGGAAGCAATCACTGCATTCATATCTCCCTGCCAGGGTCCCATACCAAAGGCTGCAATACTGGTAAATAAAAGCATCAAAGGCACACTTCCCAGATAACCGGCTACTACAACCAGGGCTCTTCCAATGGTTCCAATCACATATCCGGTCAAATTCAGTTTATACATACCCTTCCATTTTTCTACTAAAACCGGTGTGACCAGCAGTGCAATAATCAGAGGGATATTAATGGCCCAGGAAAATACACCGTACAGATTTTCATTAAACAGAATATAGGTCATATAATAAATACCCATATTTAACATAGCGGTATAAATCTGCTGCAAAATATAAGTAGCACAGATCATGACATAATACTTATTTGTAAACAACAGCTTTCCAGCATCAATCAGGGAATATTTTTCCTCTGTTCCGGACGCATTTCCATCATTTAACTCTTCTTCCGGCAGTTCCTTTACGGAAAATACGGAAATGGTATTCACTACAAGTCCAATGACTGCATAAATAATGGCAACCATTCTCCAGCCGGCAGCTCCGCCGCCCATCCATTCCACAAATCCAATGGTCAGGGACTGGATCAAAAGACTGGTTGAAAACGCAAAGATAAAGCGATAGGATCCCATCTGCACCCGTTCCTTGCTGTTTTTTGTCACCAGAGCTGTCAAAGCAGAATAAGCGATGTTGTTGGCTGTGTAAAAAACTGCATTTAACAGGGTATAGGCAATAAAAAACCAGGCATACTGGGCAAACTCACCCATATTCGCAGGAATGGCAAAAATAGCCACCAGTGTTACCGCACAGCCAATATAGCCATACAGCATCCAGGGCCTTGCCTTCCCCAGTCTGCTTTTGGTTTTATCAATCAGAGAGCCAAAGAATACATCCGTAACCCCGTCAAATAATTTCGATACTGCAATCAGGGTTCCGATAATTCCGGGGTTTAACCCTACTGTATTAGTTAAATAAATCATGACAAAGGAGGACAGGAACGCATAAACCACGTTCCCTGCAATATCCCCGGAGCCATATCCCACTTTGTTATACCATTTTAAATATTTTTTCTCATTCATGTGCTCTTACCATTCCTTCCCAAATAAAAGCTTCATCTCAAACGTAAAGGTTTCCTGATCTAACCGGTACTCTTTCCGAAGCTCCGGTCCGCAGCTATTAGATCCAATCCCATTCTGTGCATAATCCAGACAGACAACGGTATTGCCGGACTTTTCCAGTTCAAAATTGTGTGCCTTTTCTGTCAGTTCTTCCTGGGTATAATAAGACACATTGAAGGCAAATGGTTCTGGTGCTACAGCCGCAAAAGTCCGATCTTCTCTTTCTATCATCATATAATCACAGTCTGTATGGCTTCCGTTTTCCTGTGGGCGCAGATAATCCTCATGCTGCTCTGCTACCGTTGTTTCATAAAGACCATGACTGCAGGACCTGTGCTTATCCACGTAACTTTCGTGAGGTCCCAGTCCATAGAATTTCAAGCCTTCATATTCTTCCTTTAAAAATAGCCGAAGCCCAAACCTTGGAAGCTGGGGAAATTCCATATTCTTTTTCACCTGCATGGTTACCGTAATTTCTCCTGCTGCACTGATATTCCACTGAGCTTCCATATCCAGAACCCTTTGAAGAGCTACTGCTGCTACAGACATGGTACTGTAAAGCGTAACGCTTTCACCGTTTGTTTCCCATGTTGTAGCATAGGCTCTGGTTCTGCTCCGGTCATATCCTGCTGCCATCCATTCCAGCTTAATTTTCCTGTCATTGTCTGTGGGCGCCCGCCAGATGTTTACTTCCATTGGTGCAGCCAGCAGTTCCTCTCCATGCAACTGTAGCTGTTCAAACAATCCGAAAAGTTTACTGTAGCGATATGTAAACTTCTCTGTTTCAATGGTAAGGAACCGATCCGTTTCCAACACCTGCATGGACACAGCCTTTTCTTTTCTGCACTCCAACAACGAAACTGCCTGCTGATTTCTTCCATCTTTATTTTCCAACAGAATTTCATCAAATCCCAGCACACTTCCCAGAACAACAAGGGCATTTCCCTGTTTTAAATGATAAGATACCTTCAAGTAGCACTTTCCGCATTCCGGAACCGCAATGTCCAAAAAGAGGCTTCCTGTCTGCCCCGGCAGTATGGACTCCTTCAGTTCTGCTTCTCCCTTCTCCAGTCTTTTCCCATCACAGGTCACTTCAAAACTCAGAGAAAGATACTCTTTTAAATCCAGATAATTCATATAATTTTTCAGGCACAGTTCCCCGGTTTCCTGCCGGAAGGATACCACTCTTGCCGGACGGTACACATTCTGATATTCCAAAAGTCCGGTATGAGGTGTCCGATCCGGATAGACCAGCCCGTCCATACAGAAATTGCCGTCATGGACTTCTTCTCCAAAGTCGCTGCCATAAAAATACTTCTCTTTTCCATTGGCAGCCTGTCCCTGGTACACCCCATGGTCACACCATTCCCACACAAAGCCTCCACAAAGCTGGTCATATTGATTGATTATCTGGAAATAATCCTCCAGATCCCCCGGTCCATTCCCCATAGCATGGCAGTATTCAATCAAAAGGAATGGTTTATCCGGCTTCTGTTCCATATAGTCCCGGATTTCTTCCAGGGAAGGATACATTCTGCTGAAAATATCAATGTTGCTGTAATCGTATGTTCTTTTTTTGCTCCGGTAAAAAGAGCTTTCATAACAGGTCAGCCTTGTTTTGTCAAATTCTTTCGTCCATTTTAAAGCTTCCTCAAAGGTGCAGCCATAGCCGCATTCATTTCCCATAGACCAGATAACAACACTGGGGCGGTTTTTCTCCCTGTGTACGCAAAGTCTGGTACGGTCCAGGGTAGCCGGTATGAAATCCGGGTTATCGGCAATCCGTTCATTCCACCTCTGGCTTACATTTTCCCAGCTGGAATCTTTTAAATACTGGGACT
>OHDQ01000604.1_pt1 | contig 13111 bp, 12 predicted proteins | sample 1606421 | NCBI WGS metagenome assembly OHDQ01 (sample SAMEA3879589, study PRJEB24766) | human gut metagenome | biome: human-associated habitat; feature: feces | place: USA | collected 1985/1987
AAAGAACCAGACGCTTTGGAAAAATTCGAAGAACAGTTTGGTGCATGTACTTACGAGTGATGAAAGAAAAACTGGGAAGAGGGGAACCTTAACCCAGTTTTTTGTTGTACATTTTCAATGTGTATGATATAATCACAAAAGAATTTACAGGATTAGAGGTGATTGTCATTTCACAAGAAGTAATTTTTTTCTTTGACGATTCGGGTGTATTACATAAAAATGAAAAAAGCGGATATTTTGTTTATGCCGGATGGGTATTTACGAACAGAAATGATTTGAATTCTGCTAGACGTAAGTATATAAATGCAGTGAAAAAACTAAAAAATTCTTTAAATAGATCGGATGAACTTAAGGCAGCAACTCTTAACGCAAAGCATAAAAGATCATTATATAATTCTATCAAGGAATATGAATCAATAGCACTTGTTGTGGATATTTCCAGATTGTATGATTATGTATTGGCAGATAAGAAATCAATTTGTAGATATAAAGATTACATATTGAAAAGAGCAATCAAAAATAATCTACAAAAATTGATTGCAGATGGTGTTATTTCGCAAGATGAAGATGTAACATTATCCATCTATATAGATGAACAATTAACAGCTACAAATGGATATTATGATTTGAGAGATTCTATTAAAGAAGAGTTGCAGCATGGAATTGTAAATTTTGATTATGGATTTGTACATCCTCATGTATTTAATTCGAATGTAGAAGTCATTATTCGTTATTGTGATTCAAGCAATAATTACATGATTCAAGCAAGTGATATTTTGGCAAATAGAATATGGACTTCTTTTATAAAAAACAAAGAAAGTTTGCGTTCAAAAAACAACCAAACACTATTGACATTTCCATAAAAAAAGTATATTATATCAGTACAGACAGAAATGTACTGTATACACCTATCAACTGATACTTTGTATTAAGCGTATCTTAAGTACGCCAGCTAGGTGGAAAGAACAGCTAAATATAGCTGTTTTTTTTGTATAAAAAACTGGTGGAAATCCATGGCATTGGTAACAGCAAAGAACCAGACGCTTTGGAGAAATTTGAAGAGCAGTTTGGTGCATGTACTTACGAGTAATAAAAGAAAACTGGGAAGGGGGAAACCTCAACCCAGTTTTTTGTGTATAAAAATGGAACCTGGTTCCGCTTTTTTGCATCATTTCTCTTTAATTTCCATGTTTTCAAGCGCAAATTGCAGCGCCATGCCAATCAACTCATTTCTGGATCGATTTGTTCTGGCAGAAAGTTCGTTGTATTTTTCTTGCAAAGATCGGTCAATCCGGATCGTCATCGTAACGGAGGTATCCTCTTTTGGTGTTATTACAAATTTTCCCATAATGCTATTTTTCTCCCTATTTTTACATTAATTATAGTATTTCTGATGCACATAAAACTATGACACAAATCTGCATTGAATAATTACTGTACATTTATAATACAAAATGATATGATGATAACGGTGACGGGAGCAGAAGAGAAAAGAAAGCGCTATACTTTTGCACTGTAGTTTGGTACAATATATGAAATGACGTTTCAATCTGCTAAAAATCTTGTCTCTAAAATCACGTCATAAAAGAAAAAGGATATCCTGTACCCATAGCAAGCCGAACCATTTGTCGGCAGAATTTCATCCCTAAGAGAATCATCCATGCTCGAATAAAATCTTGTCTGTAAAAATCAGTGCGATGATTGTGTATGGTATGATATGGGTATAGAAAAAAAGAAAAGAGAGGGAAACAAAATGAAAAGAAAACAAATCTCAGCATTGTTGTTGTCTTCTACATTAATCGTATCCAATGTAACTCCTACATTGGCAGCAACAGTTCAGGGACCAGTAGCAACAATGAGTACGCAGGAGTCAGTGACAGAATCTTTGATGGAAACACCGGATACAGAATCTGTAGAAGGGTTACAGGAGCATCTGGAGGAGACTCCTACAGATTCAGAGAGTTCTGAACAGGAAACCACACCAGAGGTTGTACCGGATGCAGAAGAGGAAGCTGCACCGGAAACAGCACCGGATGAAGAGGTTACTCTGGAGACTACACCAGAAGCAGAAAAGAATACAGATCCTTCCAATGATGAAAAGTCTGAGAGTGTGGCAGATACTGCAGCAGATACGACAGAAGAGACGACAAAACCGGCTGTTGGGACGCAGTTTGAACTGGAGCTGGACAATAAAAAGGTAACTTGTGAGGTGACAGGTGAAAATACAGTAGATATTTTAATGCTAGATAGCATTATGTACGAAGACCACTCCACGATTATCGTTCCGTCAACTCTTACATACGAGAATCATGAATATTCTGTAATCAATGTCCGGGATATAGGAGTTCTTGAGACAGATCATCTGATCTTTGAAGAAGGTATTGAAGGAGTTTTCTACGATGACTTTTGGAGGGGATATTCTAAATCCGTAACATTCCCGGTATCTTTGAAAAAATTAGCGCTTACTTCTACGTTGGTAGACGGAACCAAGTATGCAGCTTTCGGAAAGGTTGAAGTTATTCTCCCAGAGTCCAATCCCTATTTTTACTATGATGCGAATAAACAGGGTATCTTCAGTAAAATTGAAGAAACAGGACCAGAATTAAACGTGGGCGATACATTTAAGAAGGGAATTTTCAAATATGAAGTTGTAGAGCCGGGTGTGGTTGATATGATTGATTTTTTGACCATGAATGATACGGTTGGTGAAATTCCCGGTACGCTTACTTACAAGGGACATGAATATAAGGTTCGAGATTGTTATGTTGGCGATTATAAACATAATTGTCGTAATATGACTCGTTTCAGTTTCGGTGAAGGAATTCGTAATATTTATTGGGGTGAAGATTCCATTGTGGGCTCTCTGGTAAAGATTGAACAGCTGGAATACCCCAGCACATTGGAATCCTTTGATTATGTTCCAGAGCTTCCTGCATTGCAGTCTATTACGATTCCAGAAAGCAATCCTCATTATGCAGCAGTAGACGGAATTTTGTACAGCAAAGACATGACAGAACTCGTGCATATGCCATCTGCAAAGCCTATGGATGTCTATACTCCACCTGCTTCTGTTACAACAATTAAGCCTATGGCTTTTATGTTCAATAATGGTATCAAAGAATTGATCATTCCGGATACCGTTAAAGTGATTGAAAGTACCGCAATTATTTTTACAGAAGGCATTGAAAAAATCACAATTGAAAGTGGCGTTGAAAAGATAGGTTCTAATTTATACGGTTGTGATAAATTAAAAACGGCTGTCATTAAGATGCGTGTTTCTTACCCACAAAGTTTCCTGAGTAATTGTCCTGATTTGGAAGAAGTATATCTGGATGGTCCAGAAAATCTCGGCTTTGGTGCGCTTGAAGGTCTTCCATCTTTGAAAGCATACCATGTAACAAATTCCAGCTGGCTTTCTTCCGTAGACGGTATTCTTTGTTCAAAAAATGAAGAAGTATTAATGAGATATCCTGCAAATAAGGATGGGGCTATGTATGTCGTTCCGGATAAAGTGGAAATCATTACCTCGCAGGCATTCTTGAATACGAAAAATCTGGAAACTCTGGTATTTCCGAAAGGGGTAGAATTGTATGGATCAGTGGTAGAAGATCCTGTAAAACCATTGGACGTATATATCCGGGATACAGAATTTATCAAACAACATACAGAAAAGGAACCATTGTTTGTTTCGCAGGTAGGTGGAAATGTATATGTTCCAAACCAGACCGTGTTGGACAATGTAAAGAATGGCAACATGACAGATGGTATGGATGCATCTGTAAAGGTGATCCCAGTGAAATCTATTACGGTAGATCAGTGGTCCATCCAGCCAGTAAAAGGATCAACAACAAAGATCAAAACAACTTTTGAACCTTACTATGCTACAGAGGAAATCAAATGGCATTCCGAGGATGAATCTGTCGCAACAGTAGATCAGAATGGTAATATTACTGCGCATAAGGTTGGAAGTACCCGTATTGTTGCATCTGTTGCAGCTCAGGCTCGTGCTATATCTGTAAATGTAAAAGCGCCTTTGGAAAGTATCACTTTGAACAAGGAATCCATGAATCTGCAAGAAGGTACATCTGAGACTTTGCAGGTAACTTTCAATCCGGAAGATACTACAGATGATACAACCGTAACATGGACCTCTTCTGCAAAAGAGATTGCATCGGTGGATGATAATGGCAAAGTAACAGCACATAAACCGGGAACGGCGATCATTACAGCAAAAGTTGGTGATAAGACAGCCACTTGCAAGGTTACTGTAGGAAAAGAAGAAATTGCACTGGACAGCATTTCCTTGGATCATAAAAAATTGAATCTGAAAGTCGATGGAACAGAGACATTAAAAGTGTCATACAATCCGTCCAATACAACTGTAGATAAAACAGTAACATGGACATCTTCGGATAAATCCGTTGCATCGGTAGACAAAAATGGTAAAGTGACAGCTCATAAAGCTGGAACAGCTACGATTACAGCAAAAGTTGGAAATAAAACAGCTGCTTGTACTGTTACTGTCGAAAAATTAAGTTTTGAAGATGCAGAAGTTTCTCTTTCCAACGATACGTTTACTTATGATGGCAAGGAGAAGAAACCATCTGTAACCGTAAGAATTAATGGCAAAGAAATTTCAGATTACGCTGTTTCTTATTCCAATAATGTGAATGCTGGTACGGCAAAAGTGCTCATTACAGCAACCGGGAATTACAGTGGAAAGAAGGAATTGACTTTCAAAATCCAGAAAGCAGATATGAAAGAAGCAAATGTTTCTGGAATTTCCAATAAAATATTCAATGGAAAAGCACAGACCCAGAGTGTATCTATAAATGTAAACGGGCGTACTCTTTCCGGTTCAGATTATTCTGTTTCCTATGCTAATAATGTACAGCCTGGAACAGCTACCATGACAATCACTGGTAAAGGAAATTATACTGGAAGAAAAACATGCACTTTTAAAGTTAACATGAAAGCCGGGTGGACTCAGGTAGGCTCTACATGGTACTACGGCAATTCCAATGGAACCATGGTAAAGGACGGATGGGTAGATGGCTATTACATGGACAAAAACGGCGTATGGATTCCGGGAATGCAGCCACCTCAGTGGATCAAATCTGGAAACAGATGGTGGTACCGTCACATGGATGGAGGTTATACAAGATCAAACTGGGAACAGATCAACGGCAAATGGTATTATTTTGACGCAAGTGGCTGGATGCTTACCGGTTGGCAGTTTATTAATGGAAGATGGTATTACATGGATGCATCCGGGGCAATGCAGACCGGGTGGAGATTGCTGAACGGCAAATGGTATTACATGAATACTTCAGGGGCAATGCTTACCGGCTGGCAAAAGATTGATGGCAGATGGTATCTTCTGAGCGGATCCGGAGCGATGCTCACAGGCTGGCAGAAAGTCAATGGTACTTGGTATTACATGTACAGTAATGGTGCTATGGCAGAAAATACATGGGTAGGAAACTACTATGTCAATGCATCTGGGGCTTGGACAAAAACAAGATAATCAAATATCCCCCTTCCTTACGGGAGGGGGAGAAAGGGGAAAGATATGTACAGATTCAAGAAAAAAGCGGCAAAGCTTTTAATGCAATGCGGATATATTCTTACTTATCCAGCAGTTTTGTTGTACAAGGGTTTGGAGTTTTTTCAAGCGATTGGGATTGGCGGTCTGTTCTCTGGGATTCTGTTGCTTTGGTGTATCTATCAAGCAATGCAAGGTATTCACCGTGGAAATTCCATACTCTTTACGATTGTGATTTATCTTTTTTTCTTTGGTATCATAGGTTCGATTGGTGTAAGTATTCTTGAGTCTATACAGCAGTTCCTGATTAAAGTATTACGGCCTATAAAGGATACCAATGAAAATCTCAAAAAACGGATCAAAAGATCGTCCCGAATCACGTTGGAAGATTATATTGATCTGATGCGGCATAAAACTGCATATGATGTCAAAAAGGTAGGGCATTAGCCCTACCTTTTTTTCTAAACATTTTCCAGCGCCGTAAGAAAATCATCTAATTGCTCATCCAGAAGCGGAGTCGTATTATCCTGTAACACCAGCGTATTTTTATAGGTGCTGACTGTTCTTTTTGCAAAATGTTCCATCATTGCTTGATCTTGGTTAAGTTTACAGATACAACTGTTTATTCTGCGTTTCACCTCTCGAACTGGCATATCTACGTTCCGAGCAATAGTCTCATAAGGCATTTCTTTTACACCCTCTGCATTTATTCGCATCAAAAGCAGATTTAATTCCTCCGGCGATGAATTGTTTTTCAGTGCCTCCAATAAGGTTTCATGAGATTCTTTTTCAGCATATGCTTCTTCCGGTGTTTTAATATGCGCTTTCAGATCATACGCTTCATCAATTTGTGCGTAGTTGGAAGCGTATCCATAAATTAAAGTAGAATGGACTACTTTCGATGAGAGTCCAGTTCTGATTGACAACATTTCTTCTGTCCAGGCAATTCCTTTTGATTCGTAATAATTGATCTCTTTCCGTACCTTCAGTAAATTATTTGTATCATATTGTGATAATTTATGTATGTTTTTCGTAAGGTAAGATGAGATTACCTGCTTGAAATATCGGACAAAATAGGTGCAGGGTGTTGTCTGCTCTGGATTGTAAAGCCGATATTTTTCATAAAAAATGATGGCAAGGTCCTGACATAGATCATAAAAACAGTCATTAGGAAGTTTATATTTCTGTGTCATTTTGTGAGCAAGATCTATGCCATAGTTTCTGACGCTTCCAAACAAGACTTCTTTGATTTTGTTCTCTTCTGTTTCTTCTGCATAAGTTAATTCACGCACCTTTCTTATTTCGTCATACCTGTCCAATTTTCGTAAACCGATTTTAAAAAGTTTTTGTTCCTTCGTCATGATTATTTTTCCTCCTAAAATGATTATTCATCTAAGAGAATTCTTATATTTTCTATTTTTTTCGTTTTTTTTCTTTTTTTCTTTCGGAAAATTTAGTATGAAACATTCGTCCATATTTCTATTGAAAATATTTCAAGAAAAGGAGAAAGTGAAATGAATATCAAAAGAAAGGCAAAAAAATTTACAGCACTAATCTTGTCAGTGGCTACTTTAGCAGCAACACCTGTATTTGCGGAGGATACAGATTTTGAGGGGTGGAACGAAGATACCAAGGAAAATGCCTGGTCCGTATATACTACAACGGATTGGAGACCATTTGTAAAAGACTTGAATATTGAAACAGCGAATTCATCTACCAGCACGATCAATATTAGTTCGAAAACGATGGCTTTAAAAGATACAGTTAAAGATGTTTTGACTAAAACCAGTGAAGACGTAGGTATCTTTAAAAATGAAGAGTATACAGATATAATGCTTTGCATGATTGAAGAACTCTCCGGAGGAAATCCCTCGAAAAAGGATCCTGCGAATGTCCTCAAGTATATTACACCAAATGCAGACGATTCCAAAATGAATGAACGAAAATCTATACAGACTCTATTTCGAAGATTTTCTGAGTGCGAAACGGTACATAATGGCGAAATCAATCTCTTCAACAACAATGAAGCATTGCAGTCTGTCATTCAGGGAGTTGTTTTAGGAACGAATTATACCAGGAATAACAAGAATTATTCAAAAACGAATGCAGATAAATTTATCAAAGCAAACAAAGATAAATTATCTGGAAATCCATCTGCAAGTTTTGCATCGGATGTATCAGCTCACTATAAAGCAGTGATGGTGGGACAGGCGTATGAAGGACAAGGCGATACAGAGGTTGCCCAGAAAATTGTAGAAGCAGCATATTCACAATTGGGAGTTCCATATGTCTGGGGTGGCACGACACCAAATGTTGGCTTAGACTGTTCTGGATTTACTCAATACTGTCATCGTGTAGCGGGTATTTCTATCCCAAGGACATCTGGACCACAGGGAGCTGGTGGAATGCAGGTTTCAGAACCACGTCCCGGAGATATCTGTTATCATGAAGGACATGTTGGTATATACATTGGTGATGGCTTGCGTATCCATGCACCACATACCGGTGATGTTGTAAAGATTGCCCCTGTTCCGGCCGGTGATCGGTTCACTCGTTACTGGTAATATTATCTCTAAAGTTAGGAGAGAAATGAATTTTTTTAAAATATCAGTAAAAAATAGGAAGAAGTGAGGAAGTATGATGTTAAACGACATTAAAAAACTGGAACCAGGGAAACAACAGGAAATTAAACTGCTTGTAAAAAGTGTGCAATCTGCAACAACAAGAACCGGTGATGTGTACCAAAAAGTAATTGTAAGGGATGAATACGAACATGAAGCAACTTTTGTTAATTTCAAAGATGCTATTCAAACGAATCTACCAGTTGTGATCACTGCAACAATAGACACATCAGAAGGAAAAGAAGTCGCTTTTTCAAGAGTCCTATCATTTCAGGTAAATGAGGGGGAAGATCCAAATAAGTATTTGCCAAAACCCAGGATCAATGCCAAGGAAACCGTGAAATTTCTTGTGAATAAGAATAAAGAAATCCGTAGCAGTCTTCGTAAGATAGTAGCAGAGATTCTGAATGAACACATCAAAACTTTTATTTCCTATCCCTTTAGTCAATCGGGAAGTTTTTCCCGGACTGCAGGTATTTTGGAAGCAACATATAAGTTGACGATGCTGGCAGAACAGACAGCTGTAGTCATGGGCTTAGACAAAGACATGATGCTGGCAGGAGCAATGCTGTATTATATTGGGAAAACGCAGACCATGGATATTTCTTATCAAACCACGCCGGATGATGTATTGCTCGGTGTCGGATTATCATCTGCGATGATTGTACAAAATGCAGTACAGAAAATCAGAGCAACTGAACAGCAGGAACAAAACCAAAAGAATAGTAAAAATGATGAAAAGCAGCAAGCAAAAGACAAGCATCCAAAAGATGAAATCCGGGAAGAGGAAGTAAAGCTTTTGATGCATATTTTGACCAGCCGGTTCAAAGGTGTCCAGACAGCGATTCCTGAAGCCTGTGCATTGCGATATTTAGATGCGATTGTGACCGATACGGAATCTATCCGGGAAATCCAAAAGTCAGAGCAGGGTGGATCGATCGTCTGCGATAAAAATCACTTTGGAAACAAGATTTATTGCCCAACAAGCGCATAAGAAGAGAGAAAGAGATGCCCATGCGGTGTCTCTTTTTTTTCGAAAAAACGGAACCCGGTTCCGTTTTTTTAGACAGAAATGCTTTTGAATTCTATTTTTATTCAAATTACATATTACAATTGAATCATTTCAAAATAGGAGGAAGAGAAATGAGCAATCCCAATAATAATGTGAATTTAATCGGACATATCATCAGTGAACCTCAGTTTCTTCATACCCGGCAGAATGTAGAATTTGCAACCAGATTTTTGCTTTCTGTAAAAAAAGGATACAAAAATTCAGAGGGAAAAGAACTTCGAGATGTGGTTCCTGTTCGGATCCGAGGTGAAAAGAGAATGTCGTTTGCTCATATGCTAAAAAAAGGCGATCATATTTGCCTAAATGGAGTAATTACATCAGAAAGCTATTTGTCCAAAGAGGGAACAAAAATGTTTTCACTTTGTGTCGAGGCATTAAATGTTAATTGGACATATGGAAATACAACAACTGAGACAAAGGAAAAACACGTATCTCTGGATAATTCAAAAGCAAACGAGGAATTAAATTCCATTGAATTTGAATTTGACTTTTCTGAACTTCCATTTCATTAGAAGCACACCCCAACTTCGGGGGTGTGTTTTTTTAGAAAAATTTTTTTGTGAAAATTTCATATTGAGATTGTGAAAACATAAAAAATAGGAGGAAACAGTAATGAAAGCAAAAGCAAACCGAAAAAATTTATATGAGGCAGCAAATAAGGCGGCAAAAATACTAAAAAAGGGAACACTCCATATCAGTAATGCGTTATATATGGAAGTAAAGGATGAAAAAATCTTTTTTTCTGGAGTACAGGCACAGATGGCAATTTGTACTTCTATGGACGGAGTTGTGTTTGATGAAAATTTTACTTGCCTGTTTGATGTGGATTTGTTTCTACCGATCATGGCAAAAATCAAACAAGCAGAGGTAACCCTGGAATATCAAGAGGATAAAAATCAGCTTGTAATCTGGGGTGGTAAAACATCTATGATTATAACATGCATGGACAAAAAACAGTGGACACCGATTAAGAAATTAGAAAATTTTTCGCTTATGATGAATGCAGACGCATTATTTTCTTACATATCACAATGTAAACATGCATTGCCAACAAGCGAGCAGGATAGTGTGATGTCTTCATTTCATGTGGAACATGGAAACGATGAATGGAGAATTACCGCTTTGGATGGAAAACGTATTTCATCAAGAGGTACTGTATCACATCCAGAATGTGCAGTTCTACTGAATGGATCCAATATGACAACACTGGAAAATATCTTCAGTAATGGTAAAATATCACTCACTATTCAGGAAGACGATGTCCAAATTGAAGATGAGAGTACAAAAGTAATTCTCCGTAGTGTTTCTGGTAATTATTTTAACATTAAGCAGATTGTTTCTAATAATACAAAATATCAAGTAACAATTAACCGGGAAGAATTACTGGATGCCGTAGAATTGGCCAATGTAGCAGTTCACAATGTGAACGAAAAAATGATGAAATTGATATTTAATGGCGAAGAGAACTGTTTGACTGTAGAAGCACAAGATATTTTGGGTAATCATGTAAAAAGTGATGTCGATATTACTTGTTCTACACCGTTTACTATGGAAATGGGCATGAGTTCTAAGTTTTTGGCAGATGCGGTAAAGAGCATTTCAGATGAATCTCTTGTTTTGGAGCTGATTTCCAATGTTTCACCTGTAATTATTAGAGGAAGTTCTTATTTAGAAGTTGTGCTGCCAATTAAAATTCGGTGATGGAAAAAGAAAAAGGGTGCTGTTTGGTATCCTTTTTTCTGTGTTTCTCCATATTTATCTATGAATATAAAAAATAGGAGGAGCAGAACATGAAGTTGTACGAATTAACAGGACAATATTTGCAGTTAGAAGAGATGATGGAGGATCCAGATATTGATCCGGCAATTCTGAAAGATACCATGGAATCGTTGGATGGTGAATTTGAAGAAAAACTGAATAATTGTGGTAAGGTTTTAAAAAACTACACGGTACATTTAAATGCCATCGAAGAAGAAATCAAACGTTTACAGGCAAAAAAGAAAACGCTTTCCAATAAACAGGAAAATTTTAAAAACTACATTAAAACAAGTATGCAGGCAGTTAACAAGAAGAGTGTAAAAACACTACTATTTACTTTTACCGTCAAGGATGGTGTCGATTCTGTAGTAATTGATAATGAGGATGCAGTTCCTGAAAAATTCCGTGAAAAAGTTCCTGATAAAATCAACAAAGATGCGATTAAAGCGGATCTGAAGAATGGCCAGAAATTTACATTCGCTCATCTTGAAAAAGGGCAACCTTCTTTGCAAATTCGATAAAGTACACGATGCTAGAAAAAAAGATATACGGCGGTATATCTTTTTTCTTGTCTGTGTTTGTTGCAAAAGTAAAATACAGAAAGTTGCATCCTGATTTTGTAGGTATTTGCAGAATCAACGGATGGAGTAAATGTAGGTATTAATTTGCTACATCCGTTGATTTTACAGGGGTTTGGGGGAGTAGCCCATAAGGTCTTTTTGCAATTACCTACATTATTGCTTTGCAAAAAAACACTTGTCTGTAAAAATCAGGATAAAATTATGTTCTGATAAGATACATGAAAAAGAAAGGAAGGTTTTTATTTTGAATAAGAAGGAAATTTTGACACTTAAAAAACAATTCGTACCAAGTCGAACTTGTGTGAGGAAAATTGCAGGATGTATGGTGAAAGAAAGAGAGCTCGTGGCTACTTTCAAAAGAGATATCCATTTGTATACGCAAGAAGAAGTCACAAAATATTTGGAATTATTTAAGAAAGCATTAACCGGTCAAATTGGGAAAACCCTTGTTAATTTGGAGTTTCCCGCAAAAGAAAACCATTTAAAGCAGAAAGAAATGCTCTTGTTAAGAGATAGTGAGTTAGGGAACGATGAGGTGTTAAATTCCTTTTATAAAAAAATACACAAAAATTATAAAACAAGCGGTGATTACATTATTTTGATTGCGGATGGTGAATTTGATATTCCACCATCAAAAGATTCAGGACAGGAAGATAGTGAATCTACTTATCACTATATACTCACCTTACTGTGTCCTGTTATTTTGGATAAAGAAGCATTGTCCTACAACTCTGCGTTGTCAAAAGTTGAATACCATATGCCGGATTGGATTATAGGGAGTCCGGAAAAAGCTTTTTTATTCCCTGCGTTTCATGATGGCGGCGCAGACATCCATAATATGTTGTATTACTCTAAGAAGGCGAATGATCTGCAGGAGGATTTTTTGGAAAATATGTTTGAAGTTTCGTGCCTTCCGGATGCAGAAAGACAGAAAACTGCATTTAGTGAAGCATTGGTAAATTCCAGAATGACATTTGATAACGCAGTGCAATTACGCCAGGTAATTCAGGATATGGGGCTGGATTTAAAAGAGGATCCCATGGATCTTCCGGTTTTAAAGAAGATATGTGAACACAGTGGGATACCTACGGATAAACTCACGCAAGTGATGATGGCACATGGTGTAAATAAATTGTACAGTCAAAATGTGATTAATGAGAAGACAACTTCTATAAAAACGGATGATATTGAGGTGAAAATACCTGTTGAACTGCTGCCATTGGTTTCCATTGAAAAGGTGAATGGATATTCCTGTATTGTTATCAAGCCAAATGGAAAAATCAAGATAGATGATGTGGAAGTACAGATCTAGGAGACTGAATTATGCCAAGAATTAACAAGATTAGTTGCCGGATTGGAGATATGGTTTGTGTTGAGGGAAAAATTGTAGCAATGGAAAAGGATTTAATAGGACAAATAGTTTCTATTAATTCCCACCATATGACAATTGAAGATCATAACCATATCAGATATTCGATTCATTTTTCGGACTATAAGTATATCAAATGTAAGCGCTTAAATTTCAGCCGTTGAT
>OHDQ01000607.1_pt1 | contig 13102 bp, 6 predicted proteins | sample 1606421 | NCBI WGS metagenome assembly OHDQ01 (sample SAMEA3879589, study PRJEB24766) | human gut metagenome | biome: human-associated habitat; feature: feces | place: USA | collected 1985/1987
AAATGAAAAATAAAAAATTTTTATATACAACCGGCCAATTTGCAAAACTCAATGGGATTAACAAACGTACTTTGCATTATTATGACGAAATTGGATTATTTTCTCCGGAAATAAAAACAGACAATGGATATCGATACTATACCTGCTTCCAAACAGTGCAATTAGAACTGATTATGACACTTCGAAAGATTGGATTATCAATAGAAGAAATCATACATTACCAACAAAGTCCTTCCGGCAGCTCCTTTGCAGAATTAATTGCTGAAAAAAAAGAGTTCATTGATAGATCAATCCAAGAACTTTTAAATATAAAGACATTTTTAGAAGAAAAATCAAACAAGTTAGCATTAAGTCTTACCGCAAAAGAAGATGAAATAACTGTAGTTTCACTACCTGAACAACGTATTTTGCTCAGCGATCCTATTACCGGAGCATATGATGATGATGATTTTATTGTCGCCAGTGATTTCTCTCTCCGCCTAAAATCTATTTTTGGACTATATGACAATTTTGGAAGCCGTATTTCTACAGAACAGATTTCAAACAGACAATATCACAAATATGACTGTTTCTTTGCCTATGGACGGGCAGATATCGAAATTTATGATATTCTCAGACCTGCAGGCACATATTTGCGTACCTACTGCATTGGCAATTGGGAGCGTCTTCATACTGTCTACGATAAAATCTGCAATTTTGCAGCCGAAAATGAGTTAGAATTATATGGATATGCCTATGAAGAAGGATTAAACGAGATGTCTTTGCGAAATTGCCAAGATTATATTACAATGATTACAATTCCTTGCAAGAAAAAAGCGCTATGAGTGATTCCGGAAGAATCGACAAATAGCGCAAGTTTTTATAAAATAGAAAAAGTATCCTCTTTCGACGATACTTCTAATAATAAATGCCGCAGACCGGAATCGAACCGGTACGAAAGTATAAGTTTCGCAGGATTTTAAGTCCTGTGCGTCTGCCAGTTCCGCCACTGCGGCGAAATGGGCGGAGATGGATTCGAACCATCGAAAGCACTGCTAACAGATTTACAGTCTGCCCCCTTTGGCCACTCGGGAACCCGCCCATACCGGCTTTAACAAGCAGAGTTATCTTATCACAGCATAGATAAAAAATCAAGAAGTTTTTTTCAAATACCTTTTTTATTTTTTGAATTTCTCGTTTTTACACTCTTTTTCCTTATCTTTCTGCTCTGATTTCTTTTCCTGAGGATGTTTCCCTTCCTGTCTCGTCCATTCCGGCCACCAGAAGAATACTGCCGTGAGCCGGCATCTCCAGGGTCAGAATACCATCTCTGGAGTGATATTCCAAAATTCCCACATTGTAGCCGTTTTCCTCCGTCAGCATTACACGCATGATTTTTTCCTCATCCGTAATTCCCAGTTCCCATACAGGCAGCTGAATCTCCCGTCTGTTATTGCGGTTATTGACTGCTACGACGCAGCGGTTCCTTCCCCGAACCCGTCCGTAGGCAATCAGCTGGCGGTCAGCCAGAAGCTGCTTTAATGAACCGCGGCGAAGAGCCGGCATTCCTTTGTGAATCCGGATCATATAGCTGTAAAACTCAATCAGCTCAAAATTCTCACGGCCCCAGGGATAGGTTCTCCGGTTATCCGGATCTGTCCAGCCGCACACCCCCGCCTCATCTCCATAATACAGAGTAGGAGCGCCCGGCCAGGTCATCTGCACCATCACTGCTTCCCGAAATACGCCGTAGTGAATACCTTCTTCTGCCTTTTTCGCCCCGGCTGTAGCCAGACGTCCCACAGTCTGATTGGTTCTGGTCAGAAACCGGCTGTGATCGTGGTTGGAAAGCTGATTCATTGATGTAAGAAGAGAGGGAGTTTTCATTCTCGCCATATGGTAATTCATAGAACGGAAAAAGCTCACTCCGTCCCCGAAAAGAATTCCATTATACTCATCGCTGTGCTTTTCCATCCCCGTAAGGAACCAGGTAAGAGGCTCCATGAAGGCATCATAATTCATCACAGTATCCCACTGATCCCCGGCAAGCCAGCTTCCCGGATCCCCGTAATGCTCTGCCAGAATGATTGCCTCTGGATTGGCCTCCTTTACATTCTTCCGGAAATCCCTCCAGAATTTGTGATTATACTCGCTGCTGTGGCCCAGATCTGCTGCCACATCCAGTCTCCATCCGTCCACGTTAAAGGGCGGAGACACCCATTTGCGGGCAATAGACATTACATAGTTATATAACCGGTCAGAACCCTCGTAATTCAGCTTGGGAAGGGTATCGTGGCCCCACCAGCCGTCATAGGAATCATTATCCGGCCATGCCGTCTCATCATTAAACCGGAAAAAGCTGCGGTAGGGACTGTCCTTGCTGACATATGCCCCGGCCTCATAGCCGCCCGTTTTTTCATAAATCTTTTCCCGATCCAGCCATTTATTAAAAGAACCGCAGTGATTAAACACACCGTCAATAATCACCCGCATTCCTCTCCGGTGAAGCTCTTCCACAAATTCTGCGAAAAACGCATCGCTGGCCGTCAGATTTTCCGGAGCTGCACTGCGGAGTCTGTAGCGGGACGCATCCTCATTGGATACAGCCCCCTTCGGAACGGCCTGTCCGCCGTCACGGACAATCACGCCGTAATGGGGATCAATATGCTCATAATCCTGGCTGTCATACTTGTGATTCGACGGAGACACAAACAGAGGATTAAAATAAATCACCTCAACCCCCAGATACTGCAGATAATCCAGCTTATCCCAGACTCCCTGCAGATCTCCGCCGTAAAATCTTCCCACATCCATCGTTTCAGGCTCTGCATTCCAGTCCTTTACCTGCTGTACCGGACAGCCGATATAAATATATTCGTCATCCGTCACATCATTGTCCGGATCTCCATTGCAGAAACGGTCAATGTAAATCTGATACATAACCGCTCCCTTGGCCCACTCCGGTGTATGGAAGCCCGGAGTAATACAGAAGGCATGGCTTCCTTTAAAATCCGCATCAGCCCCCAGACGGTCATAGAAGCAGACCTGCTCACCCTTTTCTGCCTGGAAATAATAGTAAAGGGGCTCTTCCCCTGCTGTTATCCGAATTTCATAATAATCAAACAAAGAATCGGATGAGGTTTTTTTCATCTCTATTTTTCCCTCATCCGTAATGTAATACACATGATCAATATTATCTTTTCCTGTGCGGAACCGGAGGACTACACTGTCTCCTGCATCAGGCTCTTCCGGTATCCGGTAGTCCAGAGTCTCGTCTGCGAACAGCGCCCGCTTATTCAGTCTTTCCATCTGTTGTTCTGGCATCATCTATACTCCCTCCGTGTCGTTACTGTTATTTTATCCCATTCCCCGACAAGATACAACTGTTTTTTCACGCGAAGGGAAGACATCAAAGCGCCGTTCACCTCTTCGCGCAGCATTTGTATATCACAGAGCTTTCACCTTCAGGACTCGCCCGCCGGCGCGCAGCCGAAACAGGCGTTCACACAAAGAGAAAGAGCCAACGGGGCAGTCGGCTCTTTCAGGAGAAGGTATTTCGTTTCTTATGGGGTGTAGCAAAAACTATATAATGTATTGGGGGGTTTACGCTAATTATAGTACCATAAAGATGAAAATAAGTGTGCACAAACTTCTATAAATTTCATTTTATTTTTTATGCAGAATGACGGAACAGTATTTCACATATAAATTTTCCGTGAAATTTTCCTGCACTCCACATAAACTCAGCACTCCTTCGCTTCCCCTTCTGCTTCTGCAAACAGGCTTTCAAACTCATCCTGACCGATTTTTTCTTTTTCCATCAGCAGGCTGCTGCAGCGATCCAGCACTTCCCTGTGCTGCTCAATGATTTCTCTGGCCTTTTTGTAGCATTCATCAATAATCCGCTTCACCTCGCGGTCAATCATGGATGCCACCTCTTCGCCGTATCCCTTGGTGTGTCCAAAGTCACGGCCGATAAATACCTCATCATCATCGCCGTAATCAATCATACCCATCTGCTCAGACATTCCATACCGGGTTACCATCGCCCGGGCAATCTTGGTTGCCTGCTTGATATCCTGAGAAGCGCCGGTTGTCACATCATCAAAAATAATTTCCTCGGCAATCCGGCCGCCCAGAGACACCATAATATCCTGAAGCATTTTTCCCTTGGTATTAAACATCTCATCTTCCCCGGGAAGCGGCATGGTATATCCGGCCGCGCCTACTCCTGTAGGAATAACGGAAACCGTATGCACAGGTCCCACATCCGGCAGAACATGGAACAAAATTGCGTGTCCGGACTCATGATATGCCGTAATTTTCTTTTCTTTCTCAGAAATCACGCGGCTCTTCTTCTCCGCGCCGATTCCAACCTTGACAAAGGAACGGTCAATATCAGACTGGCGGATAAAGCTTCTGTTTTCCTTGGCGGCCAGAATCGCAGCCTCATTCAGCAGGTTTTCCAGATCCGCGCCGGTAAAGCCCGAGGTGGTCTTTGCCACACGATGAAGATCCACATCCTCACCTAAAGGCTTTGACTTGGAGTGAACCTGTAAAATCTCCTGGCGTCCCTTCACATCAGGACGTCCCACCATTACCTTCCGGTCAAAACGGCCCGGACGGAGAATAGCCGGATCCAGAATATCCACCCGGTTGGTAGCCGCCATAACAATGATTCCTTCATTTACCCCGAAACCATCCATCTCTACCAGAAGCTGGTTTAAGGTCTGCTCTCTCTCATCATGGCCGCCGCCCATTCCGCTTCCTCTGCGGCGGGCTACAGCATCAATCTCATCGATAAATACGATACAGGGGGCATTCTTTTTGGCATCCTCGAACAAATCACGGACACGTGATGCGCCCACGCCGACAAACATCTCCACGAAATCCGAACCGGATATCGAAAAGAACGGAACTCCGGCTTCTCCGGCCACTGCCTTGGCAAGAAGCGTCTTTCCTGTTCCCGGAGGCCCCACAAGGAGGGCGCCTTTCGGACATACGGCGCCGATTTCCTGATATTTCTGAGGATTATGAAGGAAATCAACAATCTCTGTCAAAAGTTCTTTTGCTTCATCTTCACCTGCCACATCGTTAAACGTAATACCCGTCGTAGACTGCACATATACTTTTGCATTGCTCTTTCCAAACTGCATAAACTGGTTTCCGCCTGCCGCTCCGCCCATCTTTTTCATGAGTTGACGTGACAAAAACTGTCCGAGGAGAATGAAAATGATCATCGGAATCACGATTGATAAGAGCATACTTAAAAACGGACTCATCTGTCGATCCGCAACTCTTCCGAACTTACATCCTGCTTTTTCCAAACGGTTTACAAGATCCGGGTCATCAAACCTCGTAGTTTCATACTGTCTGGAATCTTCACTTTTATCTGTAAAATAAATGCTTTCGCCTTCGAGCTGTACTTTCGATACTTCTTTGTTTTCTACCATCGTAAGGAACGTGCCGTAATCAACTTCCTCAACATTTCCCCCTACAATGGCAGGGAATACAAAGGAGTTAAAAAGGATCAGCACCGCAATCGCTATCAGATAATATACGATCAATGGCTTTCTTGGTTTTTGTACTTGTTTCATAAAAGTCCTCCTTTCTGTATCCCTCTGCTTCTCTTCTGTTAAACCAATCTTTTAAAGAGAGCTTTATTTTTCTTTTTTCTTCAGCGCCAGACGGATTGCTTTCAAAATCTGGATGATCGGAATATTCACTGCCGCAAGGCCGTATACGATCAAAAGCTGCGTCAAATTCAACGTCTGTACTTTAAAAATACTGTGAAGTCCCGGAATCATAACAACCATTGTCACTAATGCCAGACCTACAACAAATGCACCTATCAAATAAATATTATTTAAAAGCTTGCTTGTAAATACAACAGGTCTGTCTGATTTGCAGTTAAATCCATGGAACAATCTTGCAGAGCACAGTGTCGCAAATGCCATTGTACTTCCAAGCAATGCATTACCGCCTTTATATCCGATCAAAAATGCGATCATTGTTGTGATTCCGATTGACAGTCCTTCTGTTCCGATTTTCAGCATAAAATCTTTTGTAAGGATCGACTCGTTCATCGGTCTTGGTTTTTCTTCCATCACTTCTTTAGAGTGAGGTTCAAGTCCGAGTGCTATTGCCGGAAGGCTGTCTGTCAACAAGTTAATAAACAACAAATGCACAGGTGCGAACGGAACCGGAAGACCTGCGATAGAAGCGTAGAGCACAGCGAGAATCGCGCCAAAGTTTCCCGAAAGCAAAAACTGGATGGAGTTTTTAATGTTCCGGTAAATATTTCTTCCGTTTTCTACCGCTTTTACGATCGTTGCAAAGTTATCATCTGTCAATACCATCGCCGCTGCATCTTTCGATACTTCACTTCCGGTGATTCCCATTGCAACACCAATATCCGCCTGTTTCAGCGCCGGCGCATCGTTTACTCCGTCACCTGTCATAGATACAATATTTCCCTTTTCCTGCCATGCACGTACAATACGGATTTTATGTTCCGGAGAAACACGGGCATATACGGAAATTCCCTCTACAAAATCTTTCAATTCTTCATCGGAAAGTTTATCAATCTCCGCACCTTCACATGCTTCAGACTCATCTTCCAAAATACCGATTCTTTTCGCAATCGCCGCAGCCGTCACTTTATGATCTCCCGTGATCATAATCGGACGAATACCCGCCTTCTTACATTCCGCTACAGCAGCTTTGGATTCTTCACGCGGAGGATCCATCATTGCGATCAAGCCGATAAACGTAAGATTATATTCGTCTTCCAAAGTCAATTCCAACTCGTCTGACACTGTTTTATATGCAAAAGCAAGAACACGGAGTCCCTGTCTTGAAAATGCCTGATTTTGTTCTTCGATATTTTTTCTGTCCTGCTCCGTCATCGGACGCACTTCAGAACCGATCTGTATCTGATCCATACGAGTCAGCAACACATCGACCGCACCTTTTACGATCATCGTAGGAACATTTTCAATCGTATGCTTTGTTGACATTAACTTACGATCGCTGTCAAAAGGATTTTCACTCTCACGAGGATATTTCGTTCTTATTTCTTCCGGATCAAGTCCAAGCTTACTTCCAAGATTGATCAAAGCTGTTTCTGTCGGATCTCCGATTTCTACGCCGTCTGTATTTTTAGAATCGTTGCATAACATACTTCCGATCAACAGCCTGCTCTGGGAAGGGTCATTCAAATCTATATCTTCTGCTTTAATGCAAAGCTCATCAACATAATAATCTTCTACTGTCATTTTGTTCTGTGTCAGCGTTCCTGTTTTATCAGAACAAATGATCGATACGCTTCCGAGTCCTTCCACTGCCTGAAGTTTACGCATGATCGCATGTTCTTTCGCCATCTTCTGCGTACCAAAAGAAAGTACGATTGTAACAATAGAACTAAGCGCTTCCGGAATTGCCGCCACTGCAAGGGCTACTGCAAAAAGAAAGGCATCACCGATCTTATCGCCTCGCAAAATATTGATTCCGAATAAAATACCACAGAATACAAGGATCAAGATCGACAACTTTTGACCAAACTGATCCAGATTGATCTGAAGCGGTGTCCGTTTCTCTGAGGTTGTCTTCAGAAGCTTCGCAATCTTGCCGACTTCCGTCTCCATTCCAATCTCTGTCACTTCACAGGTTGCTCTTCCGTAAGTAGCAAAGCTTCCTGAAAATACGCGGTTTGTCTGATCACCGAGCGCTGCGCCCTCCGGCACTTCATCCAGAGATTTTTCTACGGATAAGCTCTCTCCGGTCAATGCGCTTTCGTCCACTTTAAGACTTGCCACAGTGAGAAGTTTTCCGTCTGCCGGAATACAATCTCCTGCTTCAATGATCACTTCATCACCAATCGTAACCTCTCTGGACGGAATCTGGATGACAACTCCGTCCCGGCGCACCTTCGCCTCCGGGGCAGATAACTGTTTCAAACTCTTCAGTGACTGTTCCGCCTTCACAGTCTGAACTGTGCCAAGAATCGCATTGATCGTAATGACAACAAAAATGACGATTGCACTTTCTGCATCCCCCAGAAATCCTGAAATCACTGCTGCGAAAATTAAAATGATTACAAGGAAATCTTTAAATTGCTCTAAAAATATTTGTGGAATGCTTTTCTTCTTTCCCTCCACCAGTTCATTAAAACCATATTTCTCTTGATTTTGTTTTGCCTGTTCACTTGTTAACATGATTTACCTCACTTTCCTGCAATAAGGTTCTCTCTTAGTGTACCCATTTTCCGCGGTTATCAACATGCTTTCACATCGTAGGAAATGGAATCAAAAAAAGAGACTCCTATTGCACACTTACTATGCAATAAAAGTCTCACCATTTCATTACGATACGGATGAATGTTCATCGTATTGACGACATCGTAAACGCCGGATAATTGTTACATCTGGCGCAAGTTACTCCCTTTTATATTTCAAAAGAATAACGTGATTTTATCTTCGTGTCAAGGTTTTCCCTGTGATTTTATAAAAGTTATTTATTTTACACTTATTTTGCAAAAAAATGACCTTCTAAATTAAAGCTGTCTTCCGGAAGCCCTTCGATATCCATAAAATACCTCACGGAGTCCATATAATGATTTCTAAGTTCTTCGCAAATGATATCTGCATCCCTTGTCTTACACGCTTCTACTAACTTCTTGTGAAATTCATACTGGCGTTCCAACGTTTTCTGCTCATCAAATCCGGTAATATAACAACTGACTATACTTCCGTAATCCAGATCAGACCATACTTTTTTCAGACGTTGAAAATCTGCTTTCTCCACAAATAGTGCGTGAAGCATATTGTCACATGCAACAACCTCTTCATAATTTTTAAGAGTCTTCATCTGCTCCAGAATCTGTTCCATCTTCTCGATATCTTCCGCCTCATACTGTCCGCCGCAAAGTTTCACAGCCAATATCTCATACGTCGATCTGAGAAGATATATCTCATACAAATCTTTTATTGTAATCTCTTTCACAGAGCAGCCTACATTTCTTGTGTATTCCACAACGCCTTCCTGTTCCAGTTGGCGAAGCGCTTCTCTGATCGGTCCACGGCTTACTTCCAGTTCTTCGGACAGATTCTGCTCTATAATCCTCATCCCCGGCTGCAGCTCTCTATTTAAGATCTTCTCGCGAATAACCTTTGTCACATTTTCTCTTAATGTTTGATACCTTAACTTACTCATTTCACTGTCCTTTTTCTCTATCCATTTCCCGGCAGAAACATTTTATCACATCGAAACAGGGAAAAGAACATTTAGGACCAAATTATTTGTCCTTTTTCCATAGAAATATAGCTTCCAAAGAACGTAGTCATCGCCTGTACCATATATTCCGTATCTTTGATTCCCGCTGTCTCATATGCGGAATGCATGGCAAGCTGTGGAAGCCCTACATCAACCGCATTCAGCGACACCTGTGCAGAGGAAATATTTCCTAATGTGCTTCCGCCTGCTTCATCCGACCGGTTTGCAAAAAACTGTACCGGCACGCCTGCCTGTTTACAGATATTTCTGAAAATCGCAATGCTCACTGCATCACTGGTATATTTCTGTCCGGCATGAGATTTAATCACAATCCCTTCATTCATATAAACACAATTTTCTGCATCTGTCTTCTGAGGATGGTTCGGATGCACTGCGTGAGCATTGTCCGCACTTACCATAAAGCTTCCCGAAACTGCACGATAGTAATCCTCTTCTGTCTTGCCAAGTGCTCCATTGATCCGGCGAAGCACATCATATAAGAAGGTGGAGCCGGCACCCTGCTTTGTCACAGAGCCCACTTCCTCGTTATCAAAACAAGCATAGACATTGACCGATTTCTCATGATAGCCACTTAAAAAACCTTTTAATGTTGCAAAAGCACACTGCATATCATCCAGATGAGGAGAGGAGATAAACTCCTCCTTTGCTCCCCATACAGTTCCTTCTGCCCGGTTATAAAGATAGAGATCTTTTCCGTAAATATCTTCTTTTGATACGCCAAGCTCGTCAGCGATCAGTTGATCAAAGTCTTCCTTTGATACGTCATTCGTACCAAAAAGCGGAAGCATATCCACCTGTTTATTATAGGCATATCCATCATTTACCTGACGGTTCATATGAATCGCCAGACTTGGAATCATAATTAGATCTCTATCCACATTCAGAAGACGTGTTTCCAGATGTTCTCCTACTTTTACCATCACTCTTCCGGCTACGGAAAGAGGTCTGTCGAACCATGTCGAACAAAGCATTCCTCCATAACCTTCCGTATTTAACTGAATATATTTTCCTTTTACATCAAGACCGGCTTTCTCTTTAATCTTGAATGTTGGGAAGTCACTGTGAGATGCTGCAATATGAAAACTATAATCTGTAAGCTCTCTTCCTATATGAAATGCAATAATACTGGTATCATTGCGTTTCACGAAATACTTTCCTTCCGGTTTGATATCCCATATGTCTTTCTCGAAAAGTTCCGTATATCCATCTTCCTCCAGCATCTGTCCAAGATTATAGACTGCATGAAAAGAGGATGGGCTTTTGTGTAAAAATGTCAGTAATTCCCTGGATAATTCTCTGCTCATAACTTAAGCTCCTTTTTTTGCTCGCTCTCTCTTTGCAAGGAATGGCATGATCACGCCAAGTGCTGTTAACACGATCGGAGTAATGATATTTAATGCCATTGTAAAGATATCATCCGAATACATACCAAACAGGCAACATGCTGCTGTCAAAATAAAGCACCATGCACCGAAAATCTTCGCAACTGCCTGATTCTTAGTAAAACGATATTCTGCCGGAATCTTATCATAAGCTTTACGAAGTGCAAGATATGCTACGAATACCCACAAATAACGAAGAGGCATACATACAGAATTCAGTTTTGTAAGCTGTGCAAGAACAGCTGCTGCCCCCGGTACAAATGACTGGATAAGAATAATACTTCCTGATAATACAATAACCAGTTTAATACCATTTGTGTAAGCGCCGTATTTGTTCTGTTTTAATAATGCACTTGGAACAAATTCTTTAGACTGCTCGTTGTCTAACAGCATACGAAGCGGAGCATCAATGCTGACAACAAGTACTGCAAACTGACCGATCATGTTACAGAGCGCATATAATACTAATAATGTATCTCCGATACCATAATAATTTCCAAGCTTCTGGAATGCCCAATAAGCACCATTTGCTACATAAGAGTTAAATGTATCAGGATCTGCATTAATCACAGCCGGATCAAACATCATACCCATTGCAACAGTTCCGAGGATTGCACATACAACAACCATGATAGCCATTGCAATAACACCCTTCGGAAATCCTTTAGAAGGATCTTTCACTTTATTAACGTATGGAGATATTTTCTCCACACCACCTACTGCAAATACTAAAATTGACAAAGAAGTTAAATAATTAAAGTTAAACTGTGGAACTACATTTTTGATGCTGAAATCAAGCGCCACATAGCCGCCATCCGGATTGATAGCCGGAGCAGCGATCATCATAACAATGTACAGAATTGACATAATAAACATACTTGTTCCTGCAATAGATGCCAATTTCTTTAACGGATTCATACCACGGCTTGCGACCCAGCAGAAAAATAAAAATACTGCCAATGTTGCAAGTTGTACATAATGTGTCGGGAAAGTATCATAAGTCTCTGCATTACGGAATACTGCCCAGCTAAGTGCCTTTAATCCGCCGCTTCCCTTACTTGCAATATATGTAATATGACATGCCCAGTAAGTCCATCCTGCATAATAAGCAAGCTTTGGACCGATTGTATTATTGATCCATGAACTAACACCACCACCGGATGTCTTAAATGCAGAACCAAGTTCTCCTACCATCAATGCATACGGCACAAAATACAGCGCAAACATCAGTACCCAACTGAAGATTACCTGTGTACCATTAAAGTACATAAACCCATTTGCCACATTTCCGAATCCCCATACGCCTGAAAATGCGATAAATGCCAGGCTATACCAAGTCATCTTTTTTGAATTGTCCATTCTCTTTTCCTCCTAAATGACTGTTTTTATGATTGTAGATTGTCAACAATCTACTTTCTTTGTCAGAATAATAACATAGTTATTGATAGATTTCAACAAAAAAAAATGTCAACCACCTGAAATAGTCAACATTTTTACATATTATGGGAAATCAGGGAGAATATTTTCTTAAAAACTCTCCCTGATTGAAATATTTCTGTCACAGATTTCTACTCAACGGTAACAGATTTTGCAAGATTTCTCGGTTTATCCACATCGCAGCCTCTTCCGACCGCAATATAATATCCAAACAATTGGAGCGGAATAATTGCCAGGGAATTCGTGAAATATTTGTTTGTCTCCGGTATATATACAACGTAATCCGCAGCTTTTTCCACTTCCGTATTATCCTCACATGTAACCGCAAGAACGAAGGCTCCTCTTGTTCCTACCTCCACCATATTGCTGATCATCTTCTTATACAGATCTTTCTGCGTTAAAACAGATGCAACCAATGTTCCCTCTTCAATCAGCGAGATTGTTCCATGCTTTAATTCTCCGGCTGCGTATGCTTCTGAATGTATGTAAGAGATCTCTTTTAATTTCAATGATCCTTCCATAGAAATTGCATAATCAATTCCTCTTCCGATAAAAAATACATCCTTCGCGGCAAGATAACGATTGGCAAACCTTTGGATCTTTTCCTTATTGTTCAAAAGCATTTCCACTTGCGCCGGAAGCGCTTTCAAATCCTCGATCATGTCCTGTAACTGCGTATCATTTACAGTTCCTCTCACATTTCCGAACTTCATTGCAAGAAGATAAAGGGCAATCAGCTGTGCAGAATATGCTTTGGTTGTAGCTACTGCAATCTCTGGTCCTGCCCATGTATACATTACATTATCTGCTTCCCTTGCAATGGAACTTCCAACTACATTTACAATGCCGAGAACCTTCGCACCTCTTTTCTTAGACTCACGAAGTGCTGCAAGTGTATCTGCCGTCTCACCGGATTGACTGATTACAACGACAAGTGTTCCTTCCTCCAAAATCGGATCTCTGTAACGAAATTCTGACGCCACATCAACCTCTACCGGAATTCTCGCCAG
>OHDQ01000612.1_pt1 | contig 13015 bp, 12 predicted proteins | sample 1606421 | NCBI WGS metagenome assembly OHDQ01 (sample SAMEA3879589, study PRJEB24766) | human gut metagenome | biome: human-associated habitat; feature: feces | place: USA | collected 1985/1987
CGCATACTATGACGCTAAGATCTTCGAGAACGATCCATTTGCAAAACTGGATCAGGTTGGCGTTGGTAAGCTTATGGATATGGCTATCAAACTTGGTAAGCCAGTTAACCCGAACCTTCACATCGGAATCTGTGGAGAGCACGGTGGAGATCCATCTTCTGTAGAGTTCTGCAACAAGATCGGTCTTGACTATGTATCCTGCTCACCATTCCGTGTACCGGTTGCTCGTCTGGCAGCAGCTCAGGCAGCTATCGCTCAGAAGAATAAATAATTTATTCTGAATATATATTTAAGTCATACTTCAGTATGATATGTGTCCAAGCGTAAAAATTGCCTTGGAGAATTGTAGAAATACGGTTCTTCAAGGTTTTTTTGTTTCAGGAATATACTCCAGAAAGGAAATTTTATACTAATGAAAACCAAGATTCAGGATATGACCTCCGGTTCGCCGGGGAGATTGATCATTCTTTTTGCAATTCCCTTGATGCTGGGGAATATCTGTCAACAGCTTTATACAATGGTGGATACTATGGTCGTTGGCCAGATTGCAGGTGTGGAGGCCCTTGCTGCACTGGGTGCGGTTGACTTTCTGCTGTGGGTTGTCACAGGAATATCCACTGGTCTCACTCAGGGATTTTCCATTCAGCTCTCCCAGTATTATGGTGCAAAGGATTTTGAAAATCTGCGTAAATCTCTGGCACACAGTTATCGGCTGACTGCATTCATCGCAGTGGGAGTATTCATTCTCAGCCAGTCCTTTGCTGCACTGGTATTAACAGGGCTGCATACACCTTCCAATATTATCGGAATGTCATTATTATATCTGCGTATTATTTTCTGCGGAATTCCAGCTACTGCAGCTTATAATATGTTTGCTGCTGCTTTAAGGGCTATGGGAAACAGTAAAACACCATTAACGGCAATGATTATCGCATCGGTACTGAATATTTCATTGGATATCCTTTTTGTGGCAGGCTTCGGATGGGGTGTGGCAGGGGCAGCAATCGCAACTGTGATTGCGCAGAGTTTTTCTGCCGTGTACTGTTTTCTGATTTTACGCAGAATTGATATTGTTCATCTGTCCAGAGCAGATTTTATGACTGCCACAGGAATGACTGCCCGTCTGATGAAGCTTGGTATTCCTGTTGTATTTCAGAATATCATTATCGGTGTAGGCGGTCTGGTAGTCCAGTATGTGATCAATGGCTATGGCTTTCTTTTTGTGGCAGGATTTACAGCTACAAACAAGCTTTATGGTCTGTTGGAAATGGCAGCGATTTCTTATGGATATGCCATCGTTACTTATGTGGGCCAGAATCTGGGAGCCGGAAGGATCGACAGGATCAGGAAAGGTGTCCGTAGCAGTATGCTGCTTTCCCTGCTTACCTCACTGATTATTTCTGCTGCCATATTTTTATTTGGAAAAAATATCCTCTCACTTTTCATCTCAGGTGAACCGCAGCAGACACAGGAGGTACTTGCAATTGCTTTTAAATACCTTTCTATTATGGCTGCCATGCTCTGGGTGTTGTACTTCCTGTATGTGTACAGATCTGCACTGCAGGGACTGGGAGATACGTTAATGCCTATGGTAAGTGGTATGGCCGAATTTGTCATGCGTATCAGTGCTGCGCTGATTCTTCCCCATTTTATCGGACAGGACGGTATTTTCTTTGCGGAGATTGCAGCATGGAGCGGAGCTACTGTGATCTTATGCATCAGCTATTATGTGCGGATGCATAAATATCATTAAGGAAAAATATAGGACATGAAAGATAAAAAGGACATATGTCTTTTTGAAAAAAATCAAATGTAAAAAAATATACTAAAAAACACTTGAAAAAATATCCTTTTTGTACGAAAATGAAAATAAATATAGAAAAAGGGACATGTGTCCTGTTTTAAAAGTGAGACATATGTCATTGTAGAGATAACAAAGCCAATTTTAAAAAAGGAGGAAAAATAATATGAAGAAAAGAATTGCAGCTATGGTTCTTGCAGGTGCAATGGCACTTTCCCTTGCACCAGCTTACGGAGTGACAGAGGTGAAGGCTGAGGCTGGAGATATGAAGATCGCCATGGTAACTGACTCCGGTGATATTACAGACCAGAGCTTTAACCAGACCACTTACGAGGCATGTAAGGCGTGGTCCGAAGAGAATGGTTCTGAGTTCAACTATTATAAACCAGAGAGCGACTCTGATGAGGCACGTAACGCAAGTGTTGACCAGGCTGTAGCAGATGGAGCTAACGTGATCGTACTTCCGGGATATATGTTCGCAGCTACTATCGTAGAGCAGTCTGAGATGTATCCGGACGTGAAGTTTATTGCACCAGACGTAAGTGCAGGCGATATCTGTGAGAAGGGTGTTGGCGAAGGATACACCTACAATCCGGATGATTATGAAGTGACCGATTACTACAATGCAGACAATGTTTACTGCTGTACCTATCAGGAAGAGATCTCCGGATACATGGCTGGATATGCAGCTGTGAAGCTTGGATACAAGCATCTTGGATTCCTCGGCGGTATGTCTGTACCGGCTGTTACCCGTTTTGGATATGGATATGTTCAGGGCGTAGACGAAGCAGCCAAAGAGCTTGGAATCACAAGTGACGTTGAGCTTGAGTATGTATGCGGCGGACAGTTCTACGGCGATGCAGACATCACAGCTTACATGGATACCTGGTACGGAAGCAAGGGCGTTGAAGTTGTATTCGCATGCGGCGGTGGAATCTACACATCTGCAGCAGAAGCAGCAGCGAAGGTTGACGGCAAGGTAATCGGTGTTGACTCTGACCAGTCCGGAATCATCGGTGAGGACATCACTGTTACCTCCGCTATGAAGGGTCTTGCACCGACAGTAAAGACTGCACTTGATGCGATCAAGGATGGCAATTGGGAATCTGATTACGCTGGAAAGATCGACAATCTTGGTCTTGTATCTGAGAACCCGGAAGACAACTATGTACAGCTCCCAATGGAGACAACCCAGTGGGATGACAATTTCACTGTAGATGATTACAAAGATCTTGTAAAGAAATTATACAATGGCGAGATTGAAGTAAGCAGCGACATCACAGCAATGCCAGAGACTGAGATAACAGTAAATGATTACGGCAGCATCAAATAAGACAACCAACTACTCCGCATAGTAAATGCAATTATAAATCACGGGTAGGGTTCCGACAGGAAAGCAGACTGGTCTTAACATGAAGAATGGCCATGCAGTGATAAAAAGGGGAGTGAGCAGTGGCCACTTCCCTTTTTTGCGTAAGTGCCGTCATAACAAGACTTATATTACTGTTCGCTCGAGAGGGGTTTGTGAATGAAGTGATCAGTAACCGTTTTATCACTTGTGCGTTCTGTTTGTGAATCTGCCATGAAAAAAGGAGAAAGCGAAGATGAGTGAATATGCAATTGAAATGCTGGGAATAACCAAGCGTTTTCCCGGAATCATCGCAAATGATAATATCACACTTCAGTTGAAAAAAGGTGAAATCCACGCTCTGCTTGGCGAAAATGGAGCAGGTAAATCCACTCTGATGAGTGTTCTGTTCGGCCTGTATCAGCCGGAAGAGGGCGAGATCCACAAAGATGGAAAGAAAGTTGAGATCAAAGATCCAAACGATGCAAATGACCTGGGCATTGGAATGGTACATCAGCATTTCAAATTGGTAGAATGCTTCAGCGTTCTGGATAATATTATCCTTGGTGTTGAGACCACAAAAAACGGTTTCCTTCAGAAAGAGGGCGCGCGTAAAAAGGTTATGGCCCTTTCCGAAAAATATGGTCTTTCTGTAGATCCGGATGCCATTATCGAGGATACCACAGTAGGTATGCAGCAGAGAACCGAGATCCTGAAAATGCTTTACCGTGACAACGAGATCCTGATCTTTGATGAGCCTACCGCAGTACTTACTCCGCAGGAAATCCAGGAGCTTATGCAGATCATGAAAAATCTGGCAGCCGAGGGCAAAAGCATTCTGTTCATTACCCACAAGCTTGGTGAGATCATGCAGGTTGCAGACCGCTGTACCGTTCTTCGTAAGGGAAAATGCATCGGAACCGTAGACATCAGGGATACCAACCCGGAGAAGCTTTCCGCCATGATGGTTGGACGAGACGTAAACTTCGTTGTAGAGAAAGAAGAAGCAAAGCCCGGTGAAGTTGTTCTGGATATCAAGGATATGGTGGTTGCTTCCAAGCATCATAAGAATAACGCAGTCAACGGCGTTTCTCTTCAGGTCCACAGAGGTGAGATCGTATGTATCGCCGGAATCGACGGAAATGGCCAGACCGAATTTGTTTACGGACTTTCCGGTCTGGAGCCACTGAAGAGCGGCACCATTACTATGAATGGAAAAGACATTACTCACATGCCAATCCGTGAGCGCCTTACCTCCGGCATGAGCCATATCCCGGAAGACCGTCACAAACACGGCCTGGTACTTGATTATTCCCTGGAAGACAACATCGTCCTTCAGAGATATTTCGAACCACAGTTTACCAATAAATTGGGCTTTTTGAAACGCAAAGAGATTCGCAGATATGCCAACCGTCTGATCGAACAGTACGATATCCGTTCCGGTCAGGGTGCCATCACCAAGGCGAGAGGGATGTCCGGCGGTAATCAGCAGAAAGCGATTATTGCCAGAGAGCTGGACAGAAATCCTGACATTGTTATTGCAGTGCAGCCGGTTCGAGGACTGGATGTAGGCGCTATTGAATATATTCATAAGCAGTTGATTGCACAAAGGGATGCAGGAAAGGCAGTGCTTCTGGTATCTTTAGAGCTGGATGAGGTTATGAATGTATCAGACCGAATTCTGGTAATGTACGAAGGTGAAATCGTAGGAGAATTTGATCCGAAAAAAGTAACCGTAGAGGAACTTGGCCTTTATATGGCAGGATCGAAGAGAAAGGAGACGAAGAGCAATGAATAATGAATCCAAAAAGAAAGAAAGCATTCTGAGAAACAATGCGGTTCAGACCATCATTGCCTCTCTTTTATGCATTGTGATCGGTCTTCTCATCGGTTATCTGGTACTTCTTATTATCAATCCTGCAGGAGCTGCGGGTGCGATTACTGCAATTATCAAGAATTATTTTTACTATCCAAGCCAGAAGGCTATGATGAAGTATATGGGAACCACACTGGTAAAGGCTTCCGCACTTCTGATGTGTTCCCTGTCCGTTCTGTTTGCTTACAAGGTTGGACTTTTTAACATTGGAGCAGCAGGACAGTATGTAGTTGGAGCCGGAGCTTCTCTGTATTTTGCGTTGAAACTTGGCATGCCCTGGTATGCATGCATGATCGCAGCAATCGTGATCGCAGCCCTGGTAGGCGGCATCTCCGGTGCACTGAAGGCTTACTTCAATGTAAACGAGGTTATTTCCTGTATCATGCTGAACTGGATTTCCCTGTATGTGGTGAATCTGCTTCTTACCCAGGTGAAATCCGAGTCTACTCCATACACTGTAGATCTTTCCAGCGGCAATAAGAGTGCTCTTCTTCCCAACTGTGGACTGGACGAGATCTTTTCCGGAAACAAATTCGTATCCATCGGTCTTATTATTTCTGTGGTAATGGCAATCGTAGTGTGGGTACTTCTGGAAAAAACAAAATTCGGTTTTGAGCTTCGCGCAACAGGTATGAACAAAAATGCTGCAAAATACTGCGGCATGAAAGAGAAGAGAAATACCATTGTAACCATGATGATCGCTGGCGGTCTTGCAGGACTTGGTGCAGCTGTTTTCTATCTCAGCGGAATTGAGACCTGGATGGTTCAGCAGACAACCGTTCCGGGCATGGGCTTTAATGGAATCGCAGCAGCCTTCCTTGGCGGCCTTCATCCCATCGGAGCAATTTTTTCCTCTTATTTTATCCAGCACATTACAAGTGGTGGAAGCTATGTGGATAAGACCATGTATTGTGCACAGATCTCTGATCTGATCTCCGCGTTTATCATCTATCTGTGTGGATTTGTATTCTTCTTCAAACTCTGGTTAAACCGTTATCTCGACAGGAGAGATGAGAAAAAAGCTGCAAAAGGAGGAGAAAAATAATGTTATTATTGATTCAGTATACATTAATATTTGCTTCTGTATTGATTCTCGTAGCACTTGGCGGCTGTTTTTCCGAGCACAGCGGTGTCATCAACATTGGTCTTGAGGGAATTATGGTTATGGGTGCACTTGGCGGTGCCCTGATGATGAAATATCTTCCGGATTCCGCTCCGGCACCAGTTGTGATCCTTCTGGTGGTTCTGGCCAGTGTACTTGTGGGAATGATATTTTCCCTGCTCCTTGGTGTGGCTGCCATTCATTTCAATGCAGACCAGACACTGGTTGGTACGGCCCTGAATCTTCTTGGACCGGCTGCAGCTGTTGTTATCGTAAGAGCCATCAACATGGCAGAAAACCCAGACAACGTTTCTTCCACAGTTGCCTACAAGGTGGCTAAGAAAGCGTTCCTGATAAGAATTGGAAAATTTGAATTCAGCTGGTTCATGCTTTTTGCACTGCTGATCCTCCTTGCTTCTTATGTGGTACTTTATAAGACCAGATTTGGACTTCGTCTGATGGCATGTGGTGAGCATCCACAGGCAGCCGATTCGGTAGGTATCAATGTTTTTAAAATGCGTTACGCAGGCGTTTTGATTTCCGGCGCACTTGGCGGTCTTGGGGGACTGGTTTATATTACTGCCGGTGTAAGTGAGTGGAAATTTGAGAACGGAGTTGCCGGCTTTGGTTTCCTTGCCCTTGCTGTTATGATCTTCGGACAGTGGAAGCCGGTAAACATCGGACTGGCAGCTCTTCTGTTCGGCCTTTTCCGTGCGCTGTCAAACGTATACACAGGATTTGATGCGCTGGTAGCCTTGAAGCTTCCCAGCACATTATACAACATGTTCCCATATATTATTTCCCTGATCGTTCTGGTGTTTGTATCCAAGAACTCCAGGGCGCCGAAGGCGGAAGGTATTCCGTACGATAAAGGACAGAGGTGACACTATGAAAAACTATTCTGAAGATGCCAGCAGGCAGTATCATATCCAGGTTGCAAAGGGGGAAGTTGGCCGGTATGTGATCATGCCGGGAGACCCGAAAAGGTGTGTGAAAATTGCCCAGTATTTTGACAACCCGGTTCTCATTGCAGACAACAGAGAATATATCACATATACAGGAACCTTGGACGGCGTGAAAGTCAGCGTGACATCCACCGGAATCGGCGGACCGTCTGCCTCCATTGCTATGGAAGAGCTTTCCCGGTGCGGCGCAGATACTTTTGTCCGCATTGGAACCTGCGGCGGTATGCAGCCTGAGGTAAAAAGCGGAGATATCGTAATTGCCACAGGTGCCATCCGTATGGAGGGAACCAGCCGGGAATATGCCCCCATAGAGTATCCGGCAGTAGCTAATCTGGACGTGACAAACGCCCTTGTGGCAGCTGCGAAAGAAAAAGGACTTTCCTGTCATACAGGTGTTGTCCAGTGCAAAGACGCTTTTTACGGACAGCATGAGCCTGAAGCAATGCCAGTTGGTTATGAGCTGCTCAACAAATGGGAGGCCTGGAAGAAAATGGGCTGTCTTGCTTCCGAAATGGAATCTGCAGCGCTTTTTATCGCAGCTGGCAAGCTTCGTGCCAGAGCTGGCTCCTGTTTCCTTGTGCTTGCAAATCAGGAAAGAGAGAAGGCGGGCCTGTATAATCCTGTGGAGCACGACACGGAGGCGGCTATCCGCGCCGGTATCGGCGCACTGCGTAAACTGATTGCGGAAGATAAAAATAAGTAATTGGGGGATTCTCTTTCCCTGCAGCGGCGGTCATGTCATTTCTTTGGCGTGGCCGCCTTTCTGATTTCCATAAAGAGCAAAATAATACAAGTCTTTTTGAAACAGGACTGAAAAGAACTATTGGCAGTCAAAAAAAGTTATTTCAGGCCATTTTAAACAGAAAAGACATTTGATGTGTTATGATGCAAATGCGACACTATAGGCCTTAAATCAGGAAGGAAAACATATATGTGCAATAATAAGATAAAAGCTTTGTCTTTTGGCATAATAACAGTTATTTTGTTTTCAATAACAACAGGCTGTTATTCGGAGAACGAAAAAAATATAAGAATTCCTGATAAAGAGATCAATATGATTCAGGTTAATGGATTAAAAATACGTGCATCTGAAAACAGTTTGTGGGGAGATTTCAGTACGTTTGTCGAAGCGCTTGAAGAGGTTGTTCCTTTGGATACTTCGGTAAAGGATACTGTTCGGCGTGAAGTAAATTATTATGTTGTGACATTAAGATACGATGATGAATCCAAACAAAGCTTTTACTTTTTTCAGATGGGTTCTTCTGGAGACAAGTGGTATGTTGAAACAGAGGATAGAACAATTTATCAAAATGCGGATTTTTTTGCACAGTATTTTTATTCAACATCAACTGTTTTCCAAGCTGACGCAATCTCGGACAATGAATTAGATATATCGGATCCGGAGCGATTGAAAAGTATCATCCAGCTTACCTTACAGTTAGAAGATTGGAATATCTCTTATAGTTTAACTGACCTGCGGGCATTATTTGCGTTAGAAATGCTTAACCAGGCAGAAAACGTAAGTCCGAGGCAGGAAGTGGTTCAGGCAGTCAGGAAAAAGCTGTCGGGTCAGATGGAACAATATTATTATGCGGTACAGAATGGGTATTCTGTTACGGAAGAAGAACTTAAGATGTGTATGGATGAGCAGGATAAAATAATTAAATCGGCATCCAATTTTGCGGAGTTTGAAGCTTACTATGAAGAAAGCGGTACGACTTACAATGAATATCGTCAAAGAATGAAGGAATATAGCAGAATGCAGTTTACTATAAAGAAGTTATATAATGCTGCTTATGAAGAATTCCGACATGGAAATGACAGGATTGGAGAGCGGACCTGTGAAGATTTCAATGAATATTGGACTTATTTTCTTTTGGATGTTGTTTATCCGGCGACGGAAACATATAACGAAGAGACTTTGATTCCGCTGCTGGATGAAGCGGAGGCATTTTACAATGAGTGTCTGGGCATTGGGACAGAATAAGTAGTCAGGGGGCTGTCGGTAAATGATGGCCTCAATAAAGGAGGGTGTAACCGATGACGGTCACACCCTCCCTATAAATTTATCTCCACAAAAGAAAAGGGGGCTGTTGGAAAATACCGATTTTGTTTATAAAAACATTTTTCATTTCTGCACGGATATGGTATTCTATAATATGTAAATCATTATGAAATAATGATAATAGCGGGTTCATATAATGAAACAGTTACAATATAAAAGCTGGTAGACTGACGAGGCAAAAAGAGGATAAGATGGCAAAATATGAATACCTGATACTGGATGTGGACGATACTCTTTTGAATTTTGAAAAATGCGAGCTGAATGCTTTTCTCAGGACGATGGAAGCTTGTAAAATCGTACCGGAGGAAAGGCTCCAAAAGCTTTTTATTGAGATATGCGATGAAGTTTGGTTGAAATATGATCTTGATAATACAAACAATGCAGACATACTAAAAAATTATCACAAATATTACCGCAGCTATGCAGTAGAACGATTTGTCCATCTGGAAGAGAAAATCAAAACGGGAATGCCGCCGGAACAACTGAGCGCACTGTATTTTCAGAAGTATAAAGAAGAGTTCTGGCCGGAAGAGGGTGCTATTGCAGTGTGCCGGACACTGTCAAAATACTGCCCTCTGGTACTTGCAACAAACGGTCTGACAGAGATACAGCGATCTCGTATATCTCCGTTTATGAATTATATTACCCATGTATTTATATCAGAAGAAGTGGGCGCAATCAAACCGTCATCAGCTTTTTATTCCTGTATTCTAAATACATTACACGTGAATAATCCGGCCGTCTGCCTGATGGTGGGGAATTCCATAAGTACAGATATAGTTGGTGCAAATGAGGCAGGAATGGATACCTGCTGGTATAATCGCAGCAGGAAAGCTTATAACCATTCCATGAAGCCTGCATATGAAATCAGTTTTTTACCAGATTTAATACAGCTTATCAAATAAAACAGCTTATAAGGAGAAAATCAGACATGGCAGAAGCAAACAGAAAAGAAGAAGTGAACGCGGACATAGCTGCGGTGTGGGATTTGATAACCAGCCTGGAAAATTATTCCTGGCGCAGTGATTTAGACAGGATAGAAATCCTGGAGCCTGGAAGGACGTTCCGGGAATATACACGTGACGGCTTTGCTACGACCTTTACGATTACAGTATGTAAGCCCATGAACCGCTATGAGTTCGATATGGAAAACGAAAATATCCAGGGACACTGGATCGGTATTCTGGAACAGACACAGAGAGGCACGATGCTTGATTTTACGGAAAAGGTGACCGCAAAAAAGGTGTGGATGAAGCCCTTTGCGGGAATGTATCTTGCCACACAGCAGAAAGTATATATGGAGGATTTGAAGAAAGCCCTGAATGCGGCAAATGCCCCTGCAGACTGAAAAAGAACCTGCAGAAAGCATTATTTTTCTTCATGATTCGGAATGGGGAGAAAAATGCAGATTTTACATAAAATCTTAATAAATATCTGTTAAGATGGATAAAAAAGGAGGCATAAAAGCTGTGAGCGATATTCAACAAAAAGAAATTTTCCTTGAAAATTACTGGAAGGCTGTACTGGAGCAGGATGAAAAAACACTGCCTGATTTTTTTAGGGAAGACGCCCTTATCAGATGGCATAATACGGATGAAGAATTTACCGTACATGAATTTATCAGGGCAAACTGCGAATACCCCGGTGAATGGGACGGCTGCATACAGCGCATGGAGTGTGCAGGAGATACGATGATCACAGCGGCCCATGTCCATACAAAGGACGGCACTCTATCCTTTCATGTGGTATCCTTCTTCCGGATGGAAGATAACAGGATTATAAGCGTTGATGAATACTGGGGAGACGACGGCCCCGCCCCCGCATGGAGGCTTGATAAAAAGATCGGCAGGAAAATATCATAAAGAAGAATATATTCAATTTCCCTGAATAGCAGGCGCACCTTCGGTGTGCGGATAGGAGCAAAATGGAAAAAAAGGAAAATGGTTTTACGGATAAATGGTCCTCTGTTTATTTTTTTATCCCGTTGTTTGAAAATCCGGTTATCATGCCGACGGCGGAGGCTGTTTGTGCAAAACTGGCTGAAAAATTCGGAAAGGTAACTGAACTGGCTGAAGAACAGAATATGCCGCAGAAGCCATCCGAACTGAAATCCTTTGTGCTGTGGGAGCACCAGGTCTATTACGAAAAGGAAAAAAGAGAATTTCCATCCCAGCTGATTCTTTATGGGGCGGATACCTTTGATACAGCCCAATTTGATGAAGCAGTTCGGGCACAGTTCTGGAGCTGCCCTGAGAAAGAAGCTTTTATTGCAAGATGCCGTTATTCAATTATGGCAAGCAACATGCTGGCGGCAGGGCTGCCTGTTTTGGAACAGTATGGAATTCTGGCCGATTATGCGGATGCTGTTCTTGAACTGTTCCCGGATTGTATCGGTATCTATTGGCCGCACAGCCAGAACCTGCTGCCGAGAGAGGTTTACGAGCATTCCTCCTGGAATTCCCCGGAGCTTCATTTTCTGGACGGCGGCCTGAATGTACGTTTTTTTAATATTACAGGAACAAATGAGATGTTGTTTGACACACTGGGGCTGACACCCATTGGACTGCCGGATCTGCAGTGCCACTGTAAAAATCTGGAACCAAACCAGGTAGTTGTTTTTATGCGGAACCTGGCGGCATACCTGTTTGAATACGGAGATGTTATTGAAGACGGGAATACGGTGGAGGGCATCCATCATGAAAAATGGGTTTGCAGGAAAGAAGATGCCATTATCAGTCCCATGCGGGTTGTCCTGGATATACATATGGGTGAATTTGCAGGGGGAAACAGATAACCTGCGCTTGTCAGCAGCATTTATAAACAGGAAACGGAATTGGAACATTGAAAATGCTGTAATTATGGATGGTTTGTAAAGTATCGAACCGGAAAAAGCAGGAAATAGTGAGAGGCAGGATCGATGAAGAATATTAAAATGATAGTAACGGATTTGGACGGAACCTATCTTCGCACAGATAAAACCATATCCGAATATTCCAGGAAAATAATTACAGAATGCAGGAACAAAGGCCTTTTGTTCATTATTGCAACTGCCAGGCCAATCCGGGCTGTGAAGGATTTCCTTTCCGAGTCGGATTATGACGGCGCAATTTTTCACAATGGCGCTGTTGTAAAGCTGGGAGATGAACCCTTTTCCGGGTTCGGGATACCTAATCCGGGAAAAATCATTTCCATTCTCCAGGATGCGCATCCCGGACTCCATGTCAGTGTGGAAATGCAGGACCGGCTGTATGTGAATTTTGATCCCGGAAATATCTGGGAGGGTATAGAATATACACTTACGGATTTTACGGATCTGCCCTTTGGGGAAGCGGATAAGCTATTGCTGGAGGCGGCATCGGTGGAGGACATGAAGCGCTACGAGCCGCTTCTTCCACAGGATTTGTATATACAGCTGTCTGAAAATACAGTAGCAATGATAATGAACAAAAAAGCGGAAAAGATGCGGGCAGTGAAGGAAATTGCCGCGCATTATCAGATCGACCCGGAAGAAATTGTGGCTTTCGGTGATGATTATAATGATATGGAAATGCTGCAGGGATGCGGCATCGGTGTGGCCATGGAAAATGCAATCGATGACGTAAAAAGGCTTGCGGATGAGGTCTGTGCAGACAATGATGCGGACGGAGTCGCCGGCTGGCTGGAACAGCATATCCTGAATGCAGCAAAGGAGGCTTAATGCGAATAGAAATCAGACAATTATTGCAGCGGGGAGCGCATATAAATATTATTGGTGACAGCCTGGCGGCTGGTGCCGGCAGTTCTGGAAGCTGGAAAACGGATAAAGTTATTCTTTGTGACGGAGAAGAAAATTTTATGAGAAGGATTGCTCCAAACAGC
>OHDQ01000616.1_pt1 | contig 12918 bp, 13 predicted proteins | sample 1606421 | NCBI WGS metagenome assembly OHDQ01 (sample SAMEA3879589, study PRJEB24766) | human gut metagenome | biome: human-associated habitat; feature: feces | place: USA | collected 1985/1987
GAATATTTCAATCCACGAGGCCACATAAGCCTCGACTTTCCCGTATTACGTTTTTCCACAAATGTTGCTATTTCAATCCACGAGGCCACATAAGCCTCGACCCGTTACAGCAGCAGAAGAAACAGTGTGTATAACATTTCAATCCACGAGGCCACATAAGCCTCGACTTTCCATCTTCTCCGCTCCCGTGGAAGATTTCATATTTCAATCCACGAGGCCACATAAGCCTCGACTGTGGTAACGTGTTCGCGTATCGGGACTATTCTGATTTCAATCCACGAGGCCACATAAGCCTCGACCGTCAGAAAGTACACCAATAGACAGATTAATAGCATTTCAATCCACGAGGCCACATAAGCCTCGACTTTTTCCTTCCTGCGGCCGGCCGTTGAGTTTGAATTTCAATCCACGAGGCCACATAAGCCTCGACCGTCGTCGATGAGGGAGTCTGACTTCCTTGCTCAATTTCAATCCACGAGGCCACATAAGCCTCGACAGCAAAAACATACAACAAATATTTTCAAACCACTATCTCAACGACACTATTATACAACTTCTCTAAAAATTTATCACTATATAATTACAATATATTTACCAAACCCATTACTATTTACAAAAAACTGGTGCGAATCCCCCGGTAAATTCATGTGCACTTCCGATTCGCACCCCCTCCCCTTCCTTACTGCCGCATCCTTTCTCTCCTCCTCGCTGCTTCTTTCAACCATCAGCCGTACACTTCTCATTCCTCGTTACACATTTTTCATCCCATCACAGAATTTCTTTTTCCGCTCTGATAAACACTGCCCAATCAATGCATTCAATCATCTCAACCCGGGAAAAACCTGCATTTTCCAACAATTCCATTTCATGCTCTGCCGTAAGCGGCGTATCAAAATGCACGAACACCTCCTCTCCGATCCCCTCTTTTTCCCGCTTCGAATCACACAGCTCCATCAGAAGTTTTTCCTCGTCCTCACAGCATGCAATATAGTCAGCCTCTATGAAAATCCCTCCATTTTTCAGCGTATCATATATTTTCCGGTACAGCTCCAGCTTCTTCTCCGGTTTAAAATGATGAAGGGATTCAAAGGAAACAGCCATATCATAAGCTTCCTTACCGAAATCATACCTGAAGTAATCCGCCCTGATCGTATGTACCTGCGGATGCTTGGCGGACAGCCTGCCCAGCATATCCTCCGACAGATCTATCCCCGTCACCTCCAGTTTCGGACGCTTCTGCAGGATTTCATCCAGTTCAAGGCCTGTACCGCAGCCCAAATCCAAAAGCTTCTCCACATGCTCCGGAACCAATGTCCCCATATATTTATATGCCCTGCTCCACAAAGACATATGTTCCTCATATCCGTCCAGACGCGCCCTGAAAAAAGCAGCCATTTCCTCCAGCCCGGTGTCCTTCACCTCTTCCGTCCAGCTCCGAAGCTGCTGCATATACTCTGCCGTATTTTCTCTGATTACAATTTTCTTTTCCATAAATAAAAAACCTCCCAAACCTTTTATCCGCTGTCCGTCCACCCGATATTTCCATCAAAAAGGAGGAGGAAATCCTCTCTCCCCCTCCTCACACCGCTTCAGCAATGCAACCTACGACAAAAGGATGACAACCCCAACCAGTCTTTTTCGTATGAAGATAACCCGGAACAGCTTTCCTTTTCCATCATACCTGCCGCCCCGCAAAAAAGACACCTCATCCTCTGTTCATAAAAAAACCGGCGGAAATCCACCTGCATTTATTTTCACATTTTATAACGCTTCCTTCTCCGCCCTCTCCACATACCAATCCAACAATCCATAAAGCCAGCTACCAAGCTCCCTGCAGGAACAGCCTGCCTCCCTGGCTTTTTCCGTATTCAGGCTGTAGCTGTCCGCCCCATTATAGGGAGCCTCTTCCCCGTCATCCTCAAGCCGGGGCACCGCGCCAGTCTTTTTTCCCACATATTCTAAAATTTCCCTTACGGAAACCGTTCCCCCGCAGCAGGCATTCACCGGCCCGGTTACATCCTTATCCGCAAGGGACGCCAGGAAACGCCCGGCATCCTCCGAGCCTATAAAGCTCATCTGGCTATCTGGATTATCCACATACATGGGAATCCCTTTTACGGCATGCCGCACATAAAAATACAGCCGTTCCGTGTAATCATCCTTCCCTATGACGAAGGGGAAACGAACCATAACCGCATTCTGCCGGGGATAATTATGCACCAATGCGCACTCCGCGCTTCTTTTCCCCTCATCATAGGTAACATCAGTTCTGTTGCACCAAAGCAGCGCCTTCTGCTCCGGCCGGAAAGCCGTTTCCTGTATATCCGGGCAAAGCTCATATACCGAAGCAGAAGACACCATGACGTACCTTCCGCACCGAATGGCATCCAACGCTGTTTTTACATCCATAGAGCAATATGCCAAATCATCATAAACCACATCAAACCAAACATCCCGGAACGCCTCTTTCATAGCGTTCCCATCGGTCCGCTCCACAATAATACGTTCCACCCTGCTGCCGAAGGGATCCGCCGTCTGCCCCCTTGTTGCAATTGTTACCTCATGTCCGTCCTCCAGCAAAGCATTCACCAGATGGACGCCGAAAAAACGCGTTCCCCCAAGAACCAGTATTTTCATTGGTTTCCTTCTCCTTCCTGCCTCTTTTCCAGCCATTCCCAGAACTCCTCCACAGGCAGGGGCCTGGAATAAAAATAGCCCTGCACCATATCGCAGCGGACACGTTTCAGGAACGCAATCTGTTCCTGTTTTTCAATTCCCTCCGCCACAATCTGCACTCCCAGCCGCCGTCCAAGCTCAGTCAGGCATATCAGCACATCCTCTGCTTTTGGTTGGGATATATCCAGGAAAAAACGTCTGTCCAGCTTGATTGTATCCACGTCAAACTCACGCAGTAGCCCCAGCGAAGAATAGCCGGAGCCAAAATCGTCCAGAGAGCACTTAAAACCCAGCCTGTGCATTCTGCGGATGCATTTTCCCACAAATTCAATCCCCTGATCATCAAAAAATATCGATTCCGTCAGCTCCAGCTCCAGAATCCCGTCCGGGATATGGTATTTGTCCGCAATCTCAGAAAACTGCCGCAGGAAATCCGGATCCTTGAAATGCTGCCGCGACAGATTCACTGAAACAGGAAAAATCGCTTTCCCCTCCTGCATCCGACGCGCCAAAAGCTCACATACCTTTTCAAAAATATAACGGTCCAGCTTACAAATACTCCCGTTTTTCTCTAATACGGGAATAAAATCCGAGGGAAAAATCATACCTCTCTGCGGATTCCTCCAGCGCACCAGCGCTTCAGCGCCTGCCGTTTTACCATCCGAAAGCCTGACCTTAGGCTGAAGATATACCAGAAACTCGCCCCTGTCAAGCGCTCCCTGGAACAATGCGGTCAATTCATGCTCCTGACGCAGGCTCTGCATGAATCTGTTGTCATAAAATACACATTCTCCCAGCGTGTGATCCTGCTGCCAAAGACAGGCTGTCTTGGCACGATCCTGGATGATCGTAATATCCATCTGCGGCTCCTCAACCACATATGCCCCCTGACGGAAGGCCAGACAATAAGCCGTGTCCGCCTCTCTTTTTTTATTAAAAGAATTGATATCCTCCGTTATCCCCTCAAGCCGCGCCCTGACAGCAGACTCCTTGCTTTCCCTCAGGCACAGGTAGTAGCTGTCCTCCTCCCCTCTGCCTGCCAGCTCTCCCTGAAAAATATTCCGTTCCAGCACACGCATGCAATACCGAAGCGTATCGTCCCCCGCCCTGCTTCCAAAGCTTTCATTAATCAGCTTAAAATTCCGAATGTTGAGAAATACCACAGTATACCGGTCCGGCGGCGCATTTTCCAGCAGCGCCATCAGCCTGAGCCTGAAAGCCATACTGCTCATCCCTCCCGTCACCGCGTCCACAAACGCAATTTTTTCCAGTTGTTTCCGGTTGTTTTTCTGAATATAAAGCAGACAAAGCAGGAAAAAAAGAAACAAGACGATTGTCCCTGCCACAATGCAGAAGGTCTGCATAATATATTTATCCGTCTCATAGGATATGAGATCCGCAGGGACAAGGGTGAGCAGGACCCACCCATAAGATTTCAGTGTGTTATAGGAAAGAACCAGCTGCGTCCCGTCAACTGCGACAAATGAAAAAACACCGTCGCAGCCTATCTTCATATTTTCCTGCATCTGATAAATTTTCTGCGCCGTTTCACCTTCCGACTCTTTTTTGAAAATATCATCCAGCTGCAGAAATGGCTTTAAGTCTGTGGGTGAAATTACCACCTGCCCATTACTTTCCCGCCCTCATCCGCAATACAGGTGAGCCCCTGGCCGCCGAAGCTTTCAGCCTGTATCATCCTCTGCATATTTTCTTTTTCCCGGGAACCGGCCAGCGCCCCGACCACCTTTTCGCCCTCATAGAGAGGAACAGAGCACACTATTGTCTGACCGTCCAGAAAGGAAACACCTCTTCTGCCTGCAAGGGAATCCCTGATTCCCGGCAGCTCCCGCAGATTTTCCACAGCTTCCGAAGTTGAAACCACTGTTCCGTCCATACCGATGACCGCCATGAAATCAAGATCCAGGATGGCTGATTTTCTCTGCAGATAATCCCTCACTGCCTCATTTCCCCGGTCTTGCATCCGTATCAGGCTGTCTCCAACCAATTCCAGTTCATCGCTGTTGTTTTTCAGCCGCCCATCAATATCTGCCGCCAGCTGCGCCGCCACATCCTTTACATAGGACTGCGTGCTTCTGTCCATTGCCGCATGTAATCCCACTGCGCTGCCCACAGTTGCTGCCGCAATTACCCCAATAAGAACAGCCAGTATCAAAAACTGAATTCCCGTTTTCCTTTTCATGACGTATGCCGCCGGCCCTCCGGCGTTTTTTTCGTTTTTCATCTAAATAAAAAACTCCTTTTTCTCCGTTACAACACAGGAACATGTCAAAATACGCCTATTTTTCTATATTTTAATAGCAAATGTAACCATCGGCAATAATGAATCTGTGTACGTTTACATATAGCTTGAGAAAAAACTTTATGGTATGCTATCAATATAACCATGTGCCAGGAGAAAACATGCAGGAGAAGAAAACTTTATTCTATTTTTTATATGACAGTTTAAAACAGCAGATTCTTTCCGGCTGCCGTCAGTACGGCAGCCCGCTTCCCTCCCTTAGTCGGCTGTGCGAGACCTATCATGTGGGGCGGCGCACGGCCAGGGATGTTCTGGATGCACTCCGCCATGAGGGCCTGATCCATACGGAGGAACGCAAAACCGCGGTCGTCATCTATCGCCAGCCGGATTCCCCGGAAGAAAATACCGCTCTGCGTTTCGTTCTGCAGCGGAAATCCTCCCTTATCGAGGTTTATGAAACAATGGAGCTGCTGATACCCGCCCTGCTCACCTTTTCCGCAGTTCACTGCTGTACAGGTGAGCCGCACAGCCTCAGGGATCTGGAGCACTACAGCCTTTTCCAAAAATATGCGAAAAAAAAGAAACCCAACGATGATCTGGGAATCCCTTCTGTTTTTTTCCATGATTTGCTGAAGGAAACCGGAAGCCTGCTTTTGAACGACCTTTATGCAAGTCTTGAGGTTTATACCCGGGTTCCCCTGATTCTGATGAAGGAACAGTTCCCCGCATACAAAATCAGTTCAAATGACTATAAAATCCTTTCATCGATCCCTTTAATCCTGGAGAGCGGCCGGCAGGAAGATGTCGCATCCGTCTTTCGGGAGCTTTACAGCCATGCCACGGTCCTTGTGCGCCTTTATCTGGACAGCCTTTCTTCCCGTTTTCCGGATATCCCCGATGATCCTAAAGCCGTCTATACCTGGCAGGCACAAATGGGACGCGATCATTTTTACATGCAGCTTGCCAGGGCGCTCATAGATAAAATCGGCACCGGAGCCTGTCCGCCCGGGACACGCCTCCCCTCCGAAGCCGCCCTGTCAAAAAGCTGCCGGGTGTCCCTTTCCACGGTACGCAAGGCGCTTTCCACGCTAAATGACCTGGGCTTTGCCCGTACGGAAAACGGAAAAGGCACCGTAATATGCCTTCAGGATAACGAAACCGCCTTTCAGTGCATAAAAAACCCTTCCTACCGCCGAGACACCTTACTATATTTAAGCGCCGCACAGTTCATGGCCATTGCCGTCCGCCCCGCGGCACGCCTCGCCTTCCCCCGGCTGAACCGGGAAGTGCAGGCACAGCTTGGCCGGGAAATTTCCCTGCCCGACAGCAACCCACTGGCCTGTATTTTCCGCTGTATCATGGATAACCTCACTCTGCGGCCGCTGAAAAGCATCCTGGCTGAAACGGATCAGCTCCTGCTTTGGGGATATTATTTCGCCTTTTTTGAAAAAGGAACCGAAAGCAGTACGCCGCTGCATCAGCTTGCCGCGGAGGCCTTTCACCTCCTGCAGCAGGACGACGCAGAGGGCTTTTCCAGACAGCTCTCCCTTTGCTACTGCCATATCCTGCAGTTTGTACGCGACTTCATGATAAGCGGTGGGCTGACGGAAGCGAAGAAAATTATGGTTCCCTATCCTGAGGAAGGGTAAAATATCGTTCCTATTCTGAGAAAGATCGATGCCAGTCCTTCCTTCCCAGCTAAACAGTGCGGACCATCACGAGGCAGGGATTCCATTCATCCCAGTAAAGCGGGAAGCATTCCAGCTTGCAGAAGCCCAGGCTTTCATAAAACATCCGGGTCCTGTCATACACCTCAAAGTAACCTGCCTCCACCGTTTTCACCTGGATAAACCGATAGCCCTTTTCCTTCGCATATTTATGGAATTCGTCAAAAAGCTGATGTCCGATTCCTTTTCTATGATATTCCTTAAGAATCCCCATCACACAAATTTCAGCCGTATAAGGCCCTGTTTCCTTCAATGCAATAAATCCAACCGGCTTACCGTCCTCAATCGCCGCCCAGTAGGGCAGTTCCCGGCTGAGCCTGATATATTCATCCCTGCTTTCCTTGATGCCGAACCACTCCGGCAGGCTGCATAAAACATTTTCCGTAATCTTTTCTTTTTCATCCGCTTCCGTAATTACCTTAATCATTATCCCGTCCCTCTTCCATTAACAGTCCAGACGGGCGAACTATTCACACTTCGCCCTGCCCAGGAAATCAAATATCCTGTTATTAACCTCTATCGCTTTTTCCATAGGCATATGCGGCCTGTGCCCGCAGCCCTCCACAATCATTATCTCAGCCTGGGGACAGTGAGTCCGGATTGCCTCCAGATTCCGTTTTGTGGCAAAGCCATCGTTTTCTCCGGCAATAAGTAACATAGGCATGGTAATACGCCCCCACTCTTCGTCCGTCAGCGAAGGATGCAGGCGCCAATCCTTCACCTCCTGCCTGCAGTACTCCTGCCAGTTGCCCCTATGGGCCTGGGCGTGCAGGCATTTCACCTTTTCAATGAAATCGGTCTGTCCCCTTTCCTCCAGCGCCTCCGGCTCATCCGCTCAATTCCGCAACGGTCAAGAAACCGTATCATATCCTCCGCTATCACCGCAGAATCCCATTCCAGACTTTCGCACATGGTCCTGCCATGCCCCCTGAAATCCGGATAAAAGCAGCGGTATCCCGCCGCATAAAAAGGCTGGAGCTGTCCGCTGAAGGCCAGAATCCCCCTGCTGTAGCCGCTGTGCAGAAACAGCACCGGCTCCCCATATCCTATCTCTTCATAAAATAACTGCAATTCTCCCAAATCAATATATGGCATTTCCCTTCCCCCGTTTCTTCCTTACTTCACGCCTTTGTCTCGTCCTGCTGCCTATAGCTGTTTTATAAACCCTTCTATCTCCGCGTTCACCTGTCCTGCGTTGTCCCCATTGGAAAAAAGCGCCGCATCCGCAATCATATGCAACGGATAGCCTGTCTTTTCCGCCCAGGCTCTGCAATAGGCCTTCACCTTACCCGTGGTGTCATATTCCCCTGCAAGGATGAGCACCGGACAGGAAAACCTCATGTCTTTATTTTCATCCAGAAATTTTCCGTAGGCGATATCCATCTGCTCTATTATCTGCGCCTTTGTCAGGGGCCGCAGCATTTCCAGTATTTTATTCCGGGAATAGGCCGTCCTGGAGACGGATTTTGCCATGCTGCTTCTGAGCAGGCCCTCAGGAAACCATTTTGCCATCGGCGCCGCCTGCTTCAGCCACCAGATATCCGATTTTGAATAATAACCGGTGCCGAAGGGCGTGGTGTCCAACGCGATAAAACCCTCCGTTTTTTCAGGATATCTGCAGGCAAATTCCTGGCTGGGATAGCCGCCCATAGACATGCCCACCAGAACCGCTTTCCCTATTTCCTCACGCTCCAGTATCTCATTCAGATCCTGCGCGCAATGCCCATAGGAAAAATCCCGGTATGGCCGGGAAATGCCATGCAGCGGGACATCCCAGGTAATCAGGGTACAGGCGCTCCGAAAATATTCCACCTGCTTTTCAAACATGGAATGATTGGCGGTCAGCCCATGGGTGAATACGATGCATTTTGCCCCGGGCGCTGCATTTTTTTCAATCCAGTAAAACACGCTCCCTCTCTCTGTTTTCAGCTCCTTCTTTTCCAACCCCCGTATCCTCCCATTTTTCCGGGCAGCCCCGGCTTCTTTTTTCCGCAGCCAAACCAGCCCGCGCCCTGCCGCCCTATCCGCATGCACCTTCCAGGTATTTTCCAATCCGCTCCACCGGATTGACGGCCTTTGGAAAATCACACAGCAGCTCCAGCTCATATACCAGGGAATACATGGCAATCCGAACATCGCTCTTGGGATAAGCGAACAGCTCGGGAGCATATTTCCTTACCCAGGTCATCAGAAAACGGTAATCCTCCGGCAGCGTCAGAGGATCGTCCTCCTCATTGGCATAGTTAAAAGGATGGATTTCCATCCGGTTCCACACATGCACCGCATAATCCGCAGGCGCCGCCTCCAGCATTTCAAAATCTATCATAAACAGCTTTCCGTCTTCTGCAACAATCAGGTTGTCAAAATGAAGATCCGGATTTACAAGGAACAATGCTTCCTCCTGCAAAAGTCCTGCATTCGCCCTGATAAATTCCGCAGCCCGCCTTCCCAGCTCCTCCGGAACACCCTGATTTAGGCGGAGCTTCCCCAACGCCGTCTCCATCCTCCCAAGAAGCTTTTTCCCCCAGTTTCTGCAGGGGTCAAACAAGGGCATCCCTTCCGGGAGCGCAGTCCGGTTCAGTTCCCTGTTGATTTCCGCAATGCAGCGGACCGTATCCTCCCTCTTCGCATCCGTCATATGCCTCCATGCGCGAAACAGACCTTCTCCTTTTATCCGTTCCAGAACCAGGTAATCCTCCCCGGCCCCCAACAGCTTCGGCGCATAGGAGGGGGCAATGTTCCCATAGAACCAGGATTCCTTTTGAAAGCCTGCGCCTCCCGGCTCCGTAAATATTTTGACCACTGCGTCTTCCGTGAGAAAAAGCGCATTGGTAAACCCGGACTTTGACTGCTGCAAACCGTCAGCCGAAAGCCCGTGCTTTCGCAAAATTTCCTCCGCCCTCATTCCTTCTCTCTTTCCTTTCATGTCGCCTCAGGTGGAAGGCTTCTTATATAAACCATATTTCCATCCGGATCATAGAAACTCATGTTTCTTGCGCCCCATGGCCGTGTCACCGGTTTTTCCAGAATCCTCACTCCCTGCTTTACAAGCCTGGCATATTCCCGGTCCACATCATCCGAGGTAAAAGCCAGGCTCATCTTCTGTACGCCATTCTCCCGGCTTTCCCCGTCATTGTAAACCGTAAGCATGGTTTCCCTGGAAAGAATGGTCTGATGAACCGTGTCCTCGCTCCCGTTATCCACGCCCAGAAGCATTTTGTAAAAATCCGCCAGCCTTACCACGTCATCCGTCAGCAGGCATACCTCACCCAAAGTCATTTTAACCCCTCCATGTTTTGCCGTAAGAAATGCGTTCCCCCTTCGGTCAGAGAAGGTTCTTCCGCCGTATAATAAAAATCCTTTTTGCTGCAGCCCGCTCTTCCGCCTCCTGCACAGGCGCAGGCACAGGCACACCCCGCACAGGCACAGGCGCATCCGCCATGTCCCCCATGTCCGCCGGGACGCCTTCCCCGGCCCCAGAATCCCCGGCCGTTAGCATACCAGTCCTTTCCCCAGGCCGCCTGATAGCCTATGTAGCCTGTACACAGGAGAATGAAAATAATTGCGGCGGGATCCAGGGATTTCTTTTCCCCGGGGCTGTCCGACACAGGCGCCCATTCCACCATATTGGCATCCCGGAATGTCTCCTTGTCGCAATAAACCTTCATATGCCGGCGCTCCCCTTCTTTTAACCCGCCCTCCCAGACGTAGAAGCCGCCTTCCTTTCTGTCCGCATTGGTTTCCATCACATAGGTCCCATCCTCCCAGACAAAAAGATAATGTTCCACCGCAATCTCATTAAACCATCCTGGCATAAAATCATAAAAGGGCAGGCCGCCGGCCTTTTTATTTCTGCAAAGCATATCCTCCTGGCGTATGGTGAAGCCAAACTCCGCCACCTCACCCTTTTTATAGGCCCTGTCCAGTTCAAACTCAATCAGCCCGTCCCCGTAAAATCCATTTTTCAGCCCACTGATCGCACCAGTATAGCCCAGCAGCTCACATCTGGAATTGGGAATTCCCAGGCTGACCCAGGTAAGAGGCCCCTCCTTGCTGTCATTAAGGACCTTCCACCGGTACTGATAGGTAATTACCAGAGCGCCGTCCTCCTGTGCCTTTACCTGGACGCGATAATCCAGAATTCTGTCCAGAGGCGTGAGAATATTTACGATATAGGCAATCAACACACAGATTCCCACCGCACATATACAGCTGAAAATCAACAGGCTTTTCTTCTTTTCCCCTGTTTCCGGAGTTTTCCCGTCCATCCTTAATCAGCCTCCCTTTCCGGCTCCGTTTTCGAAATTCTCAGAGGGCAGGACAAAGAGTCTTCTTCCTCCATTCCGCGTATGGCGCGGCAGGCAGGATGATTCCAGATACGCTTCCAGCTGTCCGTCAGCATATTTCCCAAAGGCGCGCTGCCGCTCAGCCAGCTCTGGCAGGGAACGACACTGCCGTCCGGAGCCACCGCCATATTGGAAAGACAGGCGCCGCACATGGGCACCGCCAGCCCAAGCTCCTTAAGCACCGCAGGATCAGCCCGGCCGGGCGAGGTAAAGCTCAGTTCCATCCCATGCTGGGAACAAAAAGCCATGGCCTCCCGCAGAAGCGCATTCATCTCCTCCACGGTCAGCTGGGAGGACAGGGAGGCTTCCGCCATAGCCTTGCCCGTTTCGATGAGTCCTGAACAGGTCACATACCGGACGCCGTTTTGATACAAAAAAGCCAGCGTCCTGATATACTCCCTGTTTTCCCTGCACAGGGGCGTATTGACGCTCACATTCAGCCCGGCCTCCAGAGCATTACGCAGTCCCAGAACCGTTTTCTTAAAGCTTCCTTCCGTATCGGGCAGATCCGCCCCGGTCAAATGGTTATGTATTTCCGCATTTTCAGAATAAAGGGTGATCTGCACGCTGTCCAGGCTGGCGTCATAGAGCTTTCTGCACAGCTCCCCCGTAAGCCTGGCCCCATTGGTATTCAGGCGGGTGACGAACCAGCGCGCATGCTCCACCAACTCCGGCAGATCCTCCCGCATGGTCGGCTCCCCTCCGGTAAAAGTAAGCTGGCAGATTCCGGCTCTGCGGCACCGGTCGATGATTTCAAACCATTCCTGGGCGGACAGCTCCTCTGTGCCTGCCGCTGGCTGTCCCGCCGCATAGCAGTGCCGGCATTTCAGGCTGCAGTTCCATTTTCCTTCCCTGTCGAGCATGGAGCTTACCATAAGATCCATCCGATGCGGCGCCGTCATATTCGCCGCATATTCCCGGAGGGAAAGAGGCCCGATATTGCCTGACGGCTCCCCTCCCCGCGCCACACCGTAAAGCAGGTCAAGCATCTCCTGAAGATCCTCCTGCAGCTCCTGCGTTTTTACATAATAAACCCTTTTCGTCCGGGACACTGCCTTATCCATAACCTGCTTCATCTGCGCCTCATTAATCGGCCGCCCGTCATAAACGTTTACCTCACGGATAAAATTCCTGAGGAGAATCGCCCAGGAATAGCCCAGCGGAAGGATATAATAGCCGTTTAATATCATCACATAGGGCGCATCCGAAAAAGGATGCCATTTGGGCGGAATCAGATGTATCCGCACCGCTCCCGGCCCCTTCGGATTCAGTGTGGTATGCACCACACCCTCCTTATAGGCCCTGTATTGGGCTGTTTTATGCAAAATTCCCATGATATTCCATTTCCTTCCCGGCTCCCCCGGCACTCCTATTCCCGGATACGCGCCATGGCGATTTCGTCCATATAAACCCCGTTCCTGACAGCCGCCTTCCGGCGGATGCCCTCACGTTCAAAGCCCAGGGACTCATACAGATGCACTGCTCTCTCGTTATCCGCAAAGACCGTCAGCTCCAGCCTTACCAACATCAGCCAGTTATCCGCCAGATCCAGAACCTTTTCCAGCATTGCCCGGCCTATCCCCTGATTCTGGAAATCCCGGCGGACCATCAGGCCGATTCCTGCCGCGTGGCGGGTTCTTGGGTTGGCGTTTACCTTCAGGCTGATGGAGCCAATCACCTTTTCCCCGCCCGCATCGTCGCAGGCTACCGCAACAAACATAAAATCGTTCGGTCCCAGCCCCGCGAGCATGTCCTCCGTCTTTTTCCTGCTTTCCCCGGGATTTCCCAGAATTGTCTCAAAAACGCCGGGCATCCGCCTTAACGCGCTGATATCCCCGGCATCCCGCGGCTCTACCGGCCGTATCGTATATTCCATAATTTTTTCTCCAATCATTTCAACTGGCAGCTG
>OHDQ01000625.1_pt1 | contig 12815 bp, 9 predicted proteins | sample 1606421 | NCBI WGS metagenome assembly OHDQ01 (sample SAMEA3879589, study PRJEB24766) | human gut metagenome | biome: human-associated habitat; feature: feces | place: USA | collected 1985/1987
GCCATAGGCATCCGACACCATATCCGTGGTGCTTACCACATATTCTCCGTTTTCCAGCACCTTTTTTTCCACCTCCAAATCCGCCTGGTACTCAGACAGCTGTGTATTCAGTTCGGTAAGCTCAGCCTGCAGCTCCATGATCTGTTCTTCCATCTCTGTCACTGCGTCCTGCAGATCCTGTACGGAATTCTCATATTCCGCATCCGCAAGCGTACCGTAGGCCACATTTGTCTCATAGGCCTGTTTTGCCTCCAGCTCCGTTAACTGCTTCTGCGTCTGTGTTTTTGCCAGGGTCACCTCAGCCTCCGAGACGTCGCTGCACAGCTCCCCCCGGATGGAATCCATGCTTTCCTGCGTTATTCTGTATAAGGCATCCCCCTGCGCTATTTCCTGGCCCTCCGTTATGAGGACTTCTTCAATTATCAGATTCCGGGTACTTGAACTGCCCGAGCTGCCTGCGCCGCTCTGCCCACCCATTCCCTGAAAAATACCGCCGCCCTGTCCCCAGGAAAACCCATCCGAACTGCTTCCTGTATAAGCGCTCAAATCCAGATCAAAGGTCTGTTCCGTCGTTCCTACCGTCACATTGCCGCTTTCCTCCAGCCCAACCGTAAGCTCTCCGTATTCTGCCTGCACTTCCCTGTATGTGGCCTCCTCTTCCTTTTCCGAAGCTAACCGCAGTCCTGTCCCCAGGCCTGCCGCCAGTACCAGACAAAGACCGGAAGCAACAAACAGGGACGCCTTCTTTTCTTTTATCCACGTCATTTTAAGCTTTGCCATATCTGCTTTTCCTCCCTTACGGCATTCCCGGGAAATCCAAATTCATTTCACCCGGGCCTCCCTGAAAATCCCCCATTCCTTCAGGGATGACTTCCTCTCCATCCCCTGCATTTTCCCCGGTTCCCTGCTCCGGCCGGGAACCTCCTGTCTGTTTCAGGCTTTCTTCGCTTTGTCCGGCGCTTACCGTACTCGCTATGTAAACGGTATCGCCTTCCGAAAGCCCGTCTGTAATCTCCGTTTCCGAGCCATTGGAAAATCCGGTCGTTACCGTCTTCAGTTCCATTTCGCCTTCTGCATTTTTTATGTATACACAGGTGCTTCCGTCTTCTTTGGTTACAATCGCCTTTGCCGATACATAGAGCACATCTTCCGCTCTGTCCGTCACAAAGGTGATATCCGCCGTCATTCCGCCGTAAAGCTTCCCGGTATCCCCTTCTATCCTTATGGTTACCGGATAATTTACCGTGGAGGAATAGCTGCTGTCCGCCGTTGTCGTAACAGCGCTGACGATCCCGCTGCAGAGCTCGTCGGGGTAGGCGTTGAATTCGATGTCTACCGTATCTCCCACATTAATATAAGAAATATCCTCCTCAGAAACATCGATGGTTATGGTGTAATCCTCTTCCTTAACATAGGAAAGCATGGCTCCCGTATTCATCAGCCTGTCGCCCGCTTCATAGGCCACCTCCGTAATCAAGCCGCTGCCATCCGCATAAACAATACCATCCGTTCCCACAAAGGCTTCAAAATCATCAAGCAGCGCCTGCGCTTCCTCCACCGCCGCCTGGGCTTCCTCCACCGTACCTGCCAGGTCATCCACCGTATATCCGTAAATATCGCCGGCCAGACTGCCATTCAGCACGGCGCTGTCATAGGACTGCTGTGCGGACAGCTGCTCCCGGGAAAGATCCGCCTGGGATTGGTTGATTTGCTCCAGCTTTTCGAGTATCTGCTCCTGATTTTCTTCAATGCCGTCCCTATAGCCCTGCAGTCTGTTGTCCAACTCCTCAAAGGCTGTTTTTGCATTCTGGAAACTGCTGTAATTAGCAGTATAGGCAGCCACGCTGGAGGCATCCGTTTCCTCCAGCTTCTCCTGCGCCTTTTCGAAGGCGTATTTCAGGTCACTGTAGTCCTCCAGCGTATCTTCATCCGTCAGCTTTTCATTATAATCATTTATTTCCGCTTCCAGCACCTGAATATCACCGTAAAGAAGCTCGATTTCCTGCTGCAGCCGGTTTGTCGTCGCAGCAAGGGACCGGGATGCAGTGTCCGCTTCCGCTTTGGAGGCGCTGTAGGTACTCTTCGCGCTCCGGGCCTGTGTATTATAATCGCTTCTGGCATCCGCAAGTTCCAGCTGCGCTTCAGATTTTGCCTTTTGAAGCTTCCGTCTGACGGCGTCGATGCTGTCCCGGGAAATTTTAAAGAGTGGATCGCCCTCCTTCATCCGCTGTCCCTGCACGGCATAGACCTCCTCTATCTGAAGATAACGGCTTGCTTCCTCATCCTCCCCATCATCATCGTCCTCCTCCGAATAATTAATTTCCAGCTCATAGTTTATATGGCTCTCCTGCAGGGCAATGCTCCCGCTTTCCATGATCCCCTGGACCAGATTGCCCTTCTGCACCTGGCTTTCCTTATAAATTACAGTGTCCCCATGCAGATTCGGGCGGATGAAAACAGTATATACGCACACGCCGGTCAGCATGAGGAATGCCAGGATTGCAAGCAGCAACCTAACAACAAATTTTTTACTCGTGTGTTTCTGCTTCATTGACAGCCTCCTCTTCTGCTTCCTGCATCCCGAAATATACGGTTGCCGACAGGTTCTGGGTAAGTTTGCTGATATCTCCGGTCAGTTCTATGGTAACGGAATAATAGATGCTTGATTTACTGCCGGACTGGGAGACCGGGTTGATTTTACTCACGGTTCCCCGGAAGGTTCCCTGATCCGCAATCTCCACCACTGTGCTTTCCCCAAGCTCTATGGCTGCAATGTCCGACTGGTCCACGGAAGCCATAACCGTTACGGATGCGGGATTGCTGTAGGCAAGCACCATGCTGCCTCCTGAAAGCTCCATGCCGGCTCTGGCCGCCACCATCATGACCGTGCCGCCGCTCTGCGTATACAGACAGCCATCGCCGACAGTCTCCTCAAATTTCTGCAGATTTTCTTCCGCTTCTTCCTTTTCCTTCAGCGCAACGTTTAACTCTTCTTCGATTTTGCCAAGTTCGGATTCATAGGTTTCCTGCGCCCCGCTGCTTTCCGCCGCAGTGTTTTCCATATCGCCCTGACTGCTCACCTGCTGCTTGTCGTATGCGATCTGCGCCTCCTCCAGCCGGGTATTCAGTAGTTTCAGATTACTCTGGGCCTGCGCCAGAGAGCTTTCCGCCTTTTTCCTGGCCGCTTCATAATCCTCTACCGCCTGTTCATACAGCTTCTCGTTCTCCTGAACCTCTTCATCCAGCATATTGTAGACGGTCAGCTTGCTGTAATCGTTTTCCGAAGTAAGGCTGGCGCTCCCGCCCTGGCCGCCGCCCGAGGGCTGCCCCATACCGCCTGCCTGGCCCATACCGTCTGCCTGGCCCTCGCCGGCGGACTGCCCGGAAGCGGAATCGGAAACGGAGGTCTGGGCTGCGCCAGAAGAGGAGGCGCTTCCTGCGTTTTCGGTTGTCGTACGGTAGTGATCCTCCAGTCCCGGAATATCCCACTCCTCATACAGCTGCATCAGGGAGGAAAAGCTTTTTTCAAATTCCTCCTTTTTCTCTGCCACTTCATAATAAGTATAATAATAATCGCTCTCTATGGATGCCGTATATTCCTCCACCAGCTCCTGGGCTTCTTGTATCTGTTCCTTGCACTCGCTTATTTTATCCGCATATTCCTGAAGCGATTCCTCATAAGAGCAGGATGCATAGGCTCCCCGGGCCAGGCTGGCGTCAAGCGTCTGCTTTGCCGTTATTTTTTCCTCTTCACTGTCAAGAAGCTGCTGCCTGTAATCCAGCGCCGCCTGTTTGGCCTTCCGTTCCAGCTCCCTGCGGGCCGCTTGTATGCTCTCCTCCGTCAGCTTAAGTATAGCGGTTCCTTCCGCCGCCTCATCCTGGCTGGACAGAAAAACCTCTTCTATCTCCAGCTTTGTTTCTATGTAATCCAAATCAAAGCTTTCCTCCTGCATTCCCACCGATGTGCTTCCGCTGGCAGAAATCACATTTTCACCAAGACCGGGCAGCCTGCCCGGCCCTTCCGGCTGCCCTGCTTCTTCCTTCCCCGTACTTTTTACAAGCAAAAAAATAACACCGCCAAATATCGCCAGTGCCAATATGGGAACAACTCCCAGCGCTATTTTCTTTTTTCTCTCCAGGCTCCGCAGCTTTCCGCCAGTCTTCATCTGACTCCTCCTCAAACGTTTTCCAATCTGAAAATAAACAATCTGTTCCAAATAATTAACATGTTAATTATTTTTAAATTCTATCGGTAAAATGTTTCCAATCTTTGTTTAAATTGTGAAAAGTCTGTGTTTTCCTGAAAAATAAGCCAAAAATGACTGATGCCAAATGCAGCGGAATCATATATACTGTGAATGGGGATTTTTCCTCATCGAAAATTATTATCATTCAGACAGGTGCTTAGAATATGAAAAGAACAATAATTTACCATATTAATGCGGAGGAAGACGGGCTCACCATCGGTCAATTCTTAAAGCGGAAAAAATATTCGGGTCAGAACCTCACGCAGCTGAAAAAACAGGAGCAGGGTATCCTGCTGAACAGTAAACCGGCCTATGTTATCCACAAATTAGCGGAAGGAGATACGCTTACAATCAACATCCTGGAGGAAGAAATCTCAGAAAAAATCCCTCCGGTCCCCCTCCCTGTGCATATCGTTTATGAGGATGAGGATCTGATGGTACTGGACAAGCCTGCCGATATGCCCATCCACCCTTCTATGAAAAATTATGAAAATTCCCTTGCCAACGGGCTGGCCTGGTACTTTGCCTCGCAGAATATTCCTTTTGTATTCCGCTGCATCAACCGGCTGGATCGGGATACTACCGGTCTTACCATCATCGCAAAGCATATGGTAAGCGGCGGCATTCTTTCCGTCATGGCCGCCCGCAGGGAAATCAGCAGAGAATACCTGGCTATTGTAAGCGGTACCGGAATGCCTCCTGAGGGCACTGTGGATGCGCCTTTAGGCAGGAAGCCGGGCTCCGCCATTGAGCGTATGGTTGATTTTGAGCATGGGGAACGCGCTGTCACACACTACCGGGTACTGCAGGAAAAAAACGGGTGCTCCCTTATCTCCCTTCACCTGGAGACAGGGCGCACCCATCAGATCCGCGTGCATATGAAATATCTGGGATATCCCTTAATCGGGGACTTTCTCTATTATCCTGACAAAACCCTCATCAGCCGGCAGGCGCTCCATTCCTGCCGCCTGGAATTCAGCCATCCCATCACAGGGCAGCCTATGGTTTTCACCTCGCCGCTTCCGGAGGATATGCAGCAGGTGCTCCGTTAAGCCGGATACCGAAAAAAGCTTCCAGATGTCCGTCCTGTGACAGTTAAGGCTGCTGCTAAATGTGCAGCCCGGACCGATTTCTGCACAGCAAAAGCCCGGCAGCGGACTGCCGGGGCTTCTTGTTAAACCTATTCTGTTTTCCTGTCTCAATCAGTCGTCACAACCGCAGCTATTCCCCTCGGAAAAAGTAGGGAAAGGTCTGGGAAGCGGCTCCGTTCTCGGTCTGGGCTCCGGCCTGGGAAGCGGGGGCTCCGGTCTCACATCCGCACAAGGACAGACAGGCCTGACCTCCGGGCAGGGAGCTACATTTCCCATATTGCCTCTTTCGCAGCCGCAGCCATCCTGAGATCCGCCGCGCTGGCAGCCGCTCCTGCAGCTGTTGTTATTCCGGCAGCCGCAATGACATCCGTCGTTGTTCTGACCGCCGCCGTTTCCGTTATTGCAGCAGCAGCATAAGAGTAGTAATAAGCATAAACAGTTCATATTCTCATCTCCTTTACACTACTATATGTAAAAGGAGAGATTTGGTTCCACCGCTTTTACTTCCTTCTGCCCAGAAGCTCTTTTCTTACATAGGCAAAGGTCTTCTTTTCTCCCTGCTGCGCCAGCATGGTCAGAAGCTTCAGCAGCAGCTTACGCGTATTTTCATGCATGATGGGAATCTCTTTCGCGGACTGAAAATACAGCAGGGGATCCTCATCCCGGTATTTATCACCCCGGTATACCTTGGAGGCGGCAATCCTGTCCATGAGCATTTCCGCCACATATTTTACAGGCATCTCCACCGGCGCAATGCCGCCGGGCACATCCCTTGTGCTGTAGTCAATCCAGTATTCGTAATGGTGCCTGTTCCTACCTTTATGATGAAGCCAGGCGCTGGAATAGCCCTTCTCCTCACGCTCCGCGTTGTTGGGGCTTCTGTCCCCCTGGAAATACCTGGCCCCGATAAGGAATTCCGAAGGCTCATACTTGGAAAGGTCATGCGTCAGCCCCTGCCTGTACAGCCCCACGGCAAAACAACCCTTCATCACCAGATATTTATGGCGCGTAATCGTCTTAAAATGCTTCCATGCCCTGACTATAATATTGCCTGCTGCCTTCTTACCTTCTGTCACTTCTTTTTTCGTCCTGCCTTCTGTTTTTCTTTCTCCGTTTTCTCTCTGCTTTCCAGAATCTGTACGGAGCGCCCTTTGACAGCCGCTGTTTTACCGTTTTCATCCTGTACGCCGTTCTCTTTCGCAGCCGTGTCCAGGACCCTGGTCCATTTCAGGCCTGCCGGAAGAGAGGGCAGAGCAAAATCGTGTTCTTCCCAATGCATATTATATGCAATATAAATGAAATTGTCATCGTTTTTCCTGTCCGTTTTGGCGTAGCAGCCGCAGTACATCAGTCCGGCCTGCCGGCTCAAATTGTCCGCCTTCAGCTTCCATGCTTCTTCGCCGTGATAGGACAGATCCGGATAACCACAGGCAATATAATCCATCATGGCAAGCTCGTCCGGCCGGTGCAGCACAGGATGCTTTTTCCGGTAGGCAATTGCCTGCTTAACAAAACTGAAAAATTCCTGATTTGTCTCCTGCAGGCGCCAGTTCAGCCAGCTGACCCCATTGTCCTGGCAGTAGGGGTTATTATTGCCTCCATGGCTGAAACCGAACTCATCTCCGCTGACTATCATGGGAGTTCCCTGGGAGGTGAGCAAAAGCAGCATGGCATTTTTCATCTGCCTCCCTCTCAGCTCCATTACGGATTTCTTTCTGGTCCTGCCCTCAAAACCGCAGTTCCAGCTCACGTTATAATTTTCCCCGTCCCTGTTTTCCTCGCCGTTGTCTTCGTTATGCTTTCTGTCATAGGAAACCAGATCCGCCAGGGTGAAGCCGGAATAGTTGGTCACATAATTAATCACGCCTGTCTGCCTGGGATTCTTACGCAGGCTACCCAGGGCTGGCAGCAGGGAACCCTCGTCGCTTTTCAGGAAATGGCGGACCGCATACATAAAATCGTCATTATAAACCGCCAGATTCTTATAGGCGGGAATATCGCTGTTATCATAAATTTCATCACAGGAAAAATCGGTATAAAAAAGCTTGGTATTGCCCAGCATCGGCTCCGTGGCCAGAAGCGCCGTGGGGATATGGACTCCCAGCAGATGGAAGCCATCCACATGGCAGCTGAACACCCAGTATTTGATAACCTCAAGAATATATGCCCTCTTTACATCCACAGGAAAATAGAACTGCATGATTACCTCAATCCCGTTCTGATGCAGCTTCTTCACCATGTCCTTAAATTCCTCCGCCGGGCAGTCGGAGCTGGAATAGGACATTTTGGGTGCAAAATAGTATCCCTTTTTATACCCCCAGTAATTGATCCGGGGCGCTTCCTCTTCCCCTGCGGGTAAATCCCTGTAGTGGTTCACCGCATCCTCCATGCTCATTTCCCTGCATTCCGGCTTTTCCAGCTCCAAAAACTCATAGGAGGGCATCAGTTCTACAGCAGTGATTCCAAGCTCCTTCAGATAAGGGATTTTCTCCACGATACCGGCAAAGGTTCCCTTATGCTCCACTCCTGAGGAGGCATGCCTGGTAAAACCCCGGGGATGCACAAGATAAAGAATGGTTTCCGACAGCGGGGTCATAAGCGGCGCATCGTTCTCCCAGTCATAGGTATGCCTGCTGAAGCCTCCGCGGAGCTTTGGATCCGTCTGACGGCCCCAGCGCTCGTTCCCGTATATGACGTCCGCATAGGGATCGGTTATAATCTCCTCTCCCGCATAAAAATTATACTGGAATTTCGTATCCGCCAGGCCCTCCGCCTGCATACAGTAAATGTTGCCTATTCTGTTTTTTTCTGTGAAGGGAATACGCACAGGCTTTCCCGCCGCATGCAGATAAAGAAGGACACCGCATTCCTCCCTGGTATGAAGTGCGGCCGCAAAATTAACCTTTCCGTCATTCGTCAGGGACACCCCCATGGGATAAGGCGTTCCGGGGAGAATTTTGAGTTCATGTCTTGATGTCATATGGTTTATCTCCTGTCTTAATCTTGTGAAGGCCGGCAACAGTGCGTCGGCCAAGCCTAAAAAAGACTGGCTTTGATAATGGGAAGGGCAGAGTCCTGCAAAATATTCCCGGCTCTGCCTTTGTCGTTTATTATACCACACCTTCCCCTCTCTTACCAGTTTATCTTGCATCCGCACATAACATCGGTTAGAATAGGAATAGCAACACAGGATCCTGTGAAAAGGAATAATGGAGGATGATTCATGAGCGAAGATAATGCAAAGATGCCTGCGGGTGAGCCTGAAGAGGAAATGAGCGTGGAACTGGAGCTGGAGGACGGCACTCTTGTGAATTGTGCGGTGATTACAATTCTGGATGTGGCGGAAAAGAGCTACATTGTGCTGCTTCCGCTGGATGAAAGCGGACAGAATGAGGACGGAGAGGTTTGGTTCTACGGATATTCGGAAAACGAAGAGAATCCTGACGAAGAACCGGAGCTGCGTTATATTGAGGACGATGATGAGTATGAAATGGTAGCGGATGCTTTTGATGAGTATCTGGATAACTGTGAATTTGATGAGCTTATCGATCCGGAAAAATAAACATCGGCTCATCGCGCATCGTATTTTTATGGCCGGATGTGCATAACGGTCCTTATGTGCGTAACGGTCTGCTTGTATGAACCGTTACTGAAGGACAGACTGTCTGACAAGATCTGTGAGGAACCGGGAGAGGAATCCCGGTTCCTCTTTCGTTCCGGCGACATAGGTTAATGTCAGCCTTTTCCTGGCACGGGTCATGGCCACATAGAGCATGCGGCGCTCCTCTTCCACCGCCTCATCCTTCATGCTCTTCCTGTGGGGAATTATGCCTTCATTACAGTCAGGGATATAAACGGTATCAAATTCCAGTCCCTTGGAGGCGTGCATGGTAAGCAGGGATACGCCCTCCCTGCTGTCGGGATCACGGCCGGCCTTTTCCAGTTCTTTTTCATAAAGGGCGATATGCTCCTTTAACTGTTCCAGACTGCGAAACTGTCTGACCTGCTTCTGGAACCATTCCGCTTCCTTCAACAGTTCATTTTTATCCGTTCCCTTCTCCGCCGCAGTTCTTACCAGATATTCGTCATACCCCATTCCCCTGCGTATGTAGTTGACTGCCGCGTATAAATCCATCCTTTTAAGACGCTCCAGATCCATCTGGAATTTCCGGAGGATTTCCCTCATATACGGTTTTTCTGCATAAAAATCAAACAATTCTTCAAAATCCACCGTTTCGCCGTTCACTGCGCTGCGGCTGATATACCGCGACGGGCGGTTCATGATGCGGTAAAAATCCTTCCGCTTCCTGCCTTCCAGGGCAAAGGAAAGATAGGAAAGGACATCCTGCGCCGCCATTTGTCTGTAAGGGCTTTTCAGCTTTTCCTTCATACGGAAGGGAATTCCTTTTTCCGTCAGTTTCTCCGCCATGGCCGCGGCATCCTGGTTGGTACGGTAAATTACCGCTGTTTCGTTAAAGTCTTCCGGGAAACGGGCGATTTCGGTTGCAATGCTCTCATTTTCCTCATCTCTTGTGGAATAGCCCCGGTAAAGCACCGGCTCCCCGGAAGGGCTTACCGCCTGCGCCTTTTTTATAAAACGGCTTTTATTTGCGGCAATAAGCCGTCCCGCAGCCGTTACAATTTCCGGCGTGCTGCGGTAATTTTGTGTGAGCTCCACGATACCTGCCTGCGGATAATCCTGCCTGAAGCCTAACATGATTTCCGGCCTCGCGCCGCGGAAGGCATAAATCGACTGGTCGTCGTCTCCTACGATAAACAGGTTGTTTTCAGGCTGCGCAAGCAGGCGCAGCACTTCATACTGCATGGGATTGATATCCTGGAATTCATCCACCAGAATGTAGCGGAATTTCTGCTGCCAGGCCTTCGTTTTTAAACCGGCTGATTTCACCCAGCAGGCTGTCAATTGTCTCCTCCTCGTCCGTACAGGTAAAGCCCGGTCTTTGCAGGATAGTTTTCAGTAATTCTCTTTTTTCGTAATCGGATATAATATTACCGGATCGGTAATGACAGGATGTTTTCAGAATATGGTAATAGACTGCGTGGAAGGTTCCGAAATTCACCGGCCAGGCCCTGCCTGCCGTCTTCTGCCGGAACCGCTGCTTCATTTCCCTTGCGGCAGCTTTGGTAAAGGTAATCACAAGAATGGACGCCGGGTCCACATTACTTTTTTCTATCAGATGAAGAATACGCTGGATAATTGTATAAGTTTTTCCGGAACCGGGCCCTGCCAGTACAAGCAGGGCTCCGTTCTCGTGCTTTATGGCCGTCATCTGGCCTAAGTTGACTGAATTTTTACCGGAATCAGGCATCTTTAAGCTTCTCAATGCCCACACGGATACGGGCAAGAGACTCTTCCTTTCCAAGGACTTCCATGATTTCCGTTGCGCCCGCAGGCGTCATCTGCTTTCCGGAAACCGCGGTGCGTACCGGCCACATAACATAGCCGTTTTTACAGCCTTTTTTCTCCACATAGGCTACCAGCGTCTGGTACAGCGCATCATTGCTGTAGTCCTCCTGTGCTTCCAGGATGGGAAGCAGCTCCGTCAGGACCTCCAGGGAGCTTTCCGTATTTGTCTTCATCTTTTTGTGCGTATACATGGCTGCGTCGTATTCCGGCAGCGTTTCAAAGAAATCCACCATCTCTTCGATTTCCGGGAAGGTTTCAATTCTCGTTTTTACCATTTCGGCAATTTTCTTCAGATTTACATCCCTGGTCAGCGCTTTTTTCAGATAAGGCTCGGCCAGGCCGTAAAAACGGTCGAAATCCATGGCCTTAATGTACTCCCCGTTCATCCATTTGAGCTTGGTATAGTCGAATACGGCAGGGGACTTGGACATATGGCGGTAGTCAAATTCCGTCGTCAGCTCCTCCAGGGAGAAAATTTCCTCATTATTTTCAGGGCTCCAGCCAAGAAGGGCCACAAAGTTCACGATAGCTTCCGTTAAAAAGCCCTGCTCCACCAGATCCTCATAGGAGGAATGGCCGCAGCGTTTGGACAGCTTATGGTGCTCTTCATCCGTAATCAGCGGACAATGCACATAAACAGGCACCTCCCAGCCAAAGGCTTCATAAAGGCGGTTATATTTCGGGGAAGAGGAAAGGTATTCATTACCTCTCACCACGTGGGTGATTCCCATGAGATGGTCGTCTACCACGTTGGCAAAATTATAAGTAGGATAGCCGTCGGATTTAATCAGAATCATATCGTCAAGCTCTGCATTATCAACCGTAATGTCCCCGTAAATCTCATCATGGAAGGTTGTGGTGCCTTCTGTGGGATTGTTCTGTCGGATAACATAGGGAACGCCCGCCGCAAGCTTTGCTTCCACCTCTTCCCTGGAAAGCTGCAGGCAGTGCTTGTCATATACATTGATTTCCTTGCCCGCCACAGTACGGGTCAGCGTGGCCAGCCTGTCCTTATCGCAGAAGCAGTAATAGGCCTCGCCCTTCTCAACCAGCTGTTTCGCATACTCCAGATAAATGCCCTGCGCCTGGCGCTCACTCTGTACATAGGGGCCGACCCCGCCGTCCTTGTCCGGTCCTTCATCATGCTTCAGGCCGGTTTTCTCCAGGGTCCTGTAGATAATATCCACAGCGCCCTCCACATAACGTTCCTGATCCGTATCCTCGATGCGGAGGATGAAATCCCCTCCTTCATGTTTGGCAATCAGATAGGCGTACAGCGCGGTACGCAGGTTTCCCACATGCATACGTCCTGTGGGGCTTGGTGCAAAACGGGTTCTTATTTTTGTCACTTTTTTATCCTTCGCTTTCTTTCTTATTTGTAACTTCCGGAATTTTCTTTTCCGCCGCCATTTTAAAGGCGTTGACCTCCTTCATGGCCTGTGGTATCGCAATGTTGGTTCCGGCTCCGGCAATACAGCCTCCGGGACAGGCCATCCCCTCGATCAGGCAGCCATTCTTCTTGCCCGCCTTGGCGAGCATCAGCATCTTCCGGCATTCCGCCAGGCTCTCCGCATGCTCGATATTCACCTCCACGTCGGGATAATATTCCCGGATGCAGGCCTCAATCGCGCTGGCAACACCGCCCGCCACGCCGTAGCCGCGGCCCGCCCCGGTGGCATCCGCCATGGTATCCTCCGGTTCCACGCCTTTTAATTCAATGCCCTTTGCATCGAACATGCCTGCCAGCTCTTCAAAGGTGATGACGAAATCCACGTCGGAACGCACACTCTTTCTTGAAGCCTCCAGCTTTTTGGAAGCGCAGGGGCCTATAAATACTACGGAAGCATCCGGATGGTCTTCTTTGATTTTGCGCGCTGTTGCCACCATGGGCGTGAGCGCATTGGAAATATTGTCAATGGTTTCCGGGAAAAATTTCTTTGCCAGCACGGACCAGGAAGGGCAGCAGGAGGTGAGCAGAAACGGCAGCTCTCCGGTGGCAACCTCATGCACGTAGTGCTCGGCTTCCGCGGCCGCACCCATATCAGCGCC